>Ga0209357_1000229_pt1 | contig 21635 bp, 23 predicted proteins | sample LauGreFBDMM110SD_2_FD_187573 | JGI IMG/M metagenome (GOLD analysis project Ga0209357, IMG submission 187573) | Freshwater lake microbial communities from Lake Michigan, USA - Fa13.BD.MM110.SD (SPAdes) (version 3) | ecosystem: Environmental > Aquatic > Freshwater > Lake | place: Lake Michigan... | reverse complement strand
AATACACGTCTACTTCGCTCGGGTTCCAAGGAAGACCACCCGCTGCAGATGTTGCATCGACAACGACTAATGCATCGTCGGCAAAGTCGGGCCGTTGTAGCTGCATGGCAACGCCAGTTGATGTTTCGTTGTGCGTGAATGCGTACACATCGACGTCTTCTTTTCTTGCGACCGGATGCGTGCCAGGTTCAGTAGAAACAATGACGGGTTGACCAAGGTGTGGAGCAGCGGCTGCGGCTTCACCAAACTTTGAAGAGAATTCGCCAAAGACGAGATGCTCACTGCGCGACTCAATGAGGCCGAATGTGGCGACGTCCCAGAACACGGTGGAGCCGCCATTGCCCATGACAATTTCCCAGCCGTCGGGCAAGTTAAATAATTCACTCAGGCCACTGCGTACAGAGCCCACGAGGTTTTTGATGGGGGCTTGCCTGTGGGAAGTGCCTAAAAGTTGGGCTCCACGCGTGCCAAAAGCACTGAGTTGCTCGGGGCGGACCTTGGACGGCCCGCATCCGAAGCGTCCGTCAGCTGGTAAAAATTCTTGAGGAATGCGAATTGTTTTGGGGGGAACTGTGCTCACTGTGTAAGCATTGCATTCATGACCTCTCCAGCAAAACTCGAGCGTGTATCTGCTCGCCTTGCGGCCATTGCCGAATCAGCCACCCTTGCCGTCGACGCGAAGGCGAAAGCCCTCAAAGCGAAGGGCGAAAATGTCATTGGCTTTGGTGCCGGCGAACCCGATTTCCCCACTCCTGCCCACATTGTTGAGGCTGCTGCCAAAGCGTGTTACGACGTGAAGAACCACCGCTACACGCCTGCAGCGGGCCTTCCAGAGTTGCGTGAAGCCATTGCAGTGAAAACCCTGCGCGACAGCGGTTTTGCGTGCAAGGCCAGTCAGGTAATGGTGACTAACGGTGGCAAGTACGCAGTGTTCGTTGCATTTGCTGCATTGTGCGACCCAGGTGATGAAGTCATTTGCCCTGCTCCGTTTTGGACTACCTACCCCGAAGCCATCACCTTGGCCGGGGGAGTGCCCGTTGTTGTTGACACCACTGAAGAATCTGGTTTCCGAGTAACCGTGGAACAACTTGAGCGCGCGCGCACGCCTCGCACGAAAGTGTTGTTGTTCGTTTCGCCCGACAACCCAAGTGGTTCTGTGTACCCACCAGAAGAAGTTGCTGCGATTGGCAAGTGGGCAGTGGAACATGGCATCTGGGTGATTACCGATGAAATTTACGAGCACCTCACTTACGGCAAGCATCAGTTCAGTTCGATGCCAACACTCGTTCCTGAAATTGCCAACCAATGCGTCATTGTGAACGGTGTTGCTAAGACATATGCAATGACTGGTTGGCGCGTGGGCTGGATGATTGGCCCAGACGATGTAATGAAAGCTGCAATTAACTTCCAGTCGCATTCCACAAGCAACGTTTCGAACGTTGCTCAAATAGCAGCACTTGCTGCGGTGAGTGGCGACCTTGAAGCAGTGAAGATGATGCGCACAGCATTTGAACGTCGTGGAAAAACAATGCACAAAATGTTGAGCGATATTCCCGGCGTGTCATGTCTTGAACCAGAGGGTGCTTTCTACTGCTTCCCACAGGTAAGGGGTTTGCTCGGTCGCTCATATGGGGGTATCACAGCGCATACCACTCTTGATCTTGCCGACATCGTGCTCGACCAAGCAAAGGTTGCTTTCGTGCCTGGTGAAGCTTTTGGTACGCCTGGCTATGCACGGTTCTCGTTTGCTCTGGGCGACGATGACATTGTTGAAGGCATCTCGCGCTTTGCGAGTCTTGTGAGTTGAATTTTCTCTGATATAGTCAAACCATCACAGCAATAGTTGTGAGATATAGAAAACAGCGAAGTCCGGTAAAAGTCCGGCACTGTCCCGCAACGGTAAAACTTCTCAGCGCAAGCTGTAGAAGGCAAGTCCGGTCGCCTGGTCTATATGCGTTTACCAGTCCTCGAAGGAAGGGCGGTCCGCGAGGTGGGAGAACCCCACCTTCGACCCACTCTTTTTTCTCCATTTATCTCCGGAGGAAGAACTATGTCATTTAAATCTATTCGTCAAATCCGTGGTGTATCACGCCGCACTTTTTTAGCAGTGGGAGCATCGGTTTTACTGTTTGCTGCCTGTGGAACAAGCGACCAATCGGCGGTCAATACTGTTGCCGACACCGTTGCTGAAGCGAGTACCGATACCGCGGTGCCGGAAGTATCAACAAACAAAATAGTTTCACTGTCTGCAACTGCAACCGAAATGCTTTATGCCATTGGTGCAGGAGATCAACTGATCGCAGTTGACAAGTACAGCAACTTCCCTGCGCAAGCAAATGCTTTTGAACCCAAGATCGACGGGTACGAGCCAAGCGTTGAAGCAATTGCCGCGCTTGAGCCGACCACGGTGTTGATCGCGTTCGATCCGGGAAGCCTGCAAAGTCAACTTGAAAAACTGGGAATCGCAGTATGGGTTGGTGCAGCAGCGACAAACTTTGACGACTCATACAGGCAAATTACAGAACTTGGCGAGTTGACTGGAAAGACAACAGAAGCTGAGGCGCTTGTGTCTTCGATGAAGTCAGAAATTGAGACTGCAGTGTCGTCGCTTGAAATTCCCGAAGCCCCTGTGAATTATTTCTACGAGTTGGATGATACGTTTTATTCAGTCACGTCAAACACATTTATTGGTCAAGTGTTGTCACTTTTCAAGATGGAAAATATCGCTGACACAGCCGAGGCTGGCAATGACTATCCGCAGTTATCGCAAGAGTTCATCATTTCGGCGAACCCGAAACTCGTTTTCTTAGCCGATACGAAGTGCTGTGCTCAAACCGCCAAGACTGTTGCGACGCGACCAGGTTGGGATAAAATTGATGCGGTTACCAACGGCAATGTTGTAGAACTCGACGATGACGTTGCATCACGTTGGGGTCCACGAGTGGTTGACCTAGTGAAGCAAGTGGCTGGTGCTATTACGGCTTACATGTCGAAACTTAAGTAACGCCTATTTCATGTCTACTCGCGAAGATAGCATCGCTCGCACAGGGTGGTTAGTTGGCCGATGGTGGATTCCCGCCGCGGCTGTAGCCATGTGCGCAGCCTTGCTTCTAGGCGCCATGGTAGGGCCTGCGGGCCCTACCTGGTGGCGTGTGCCTTTAGCGCTTCTCGACCGGCTTCCGCTGATTTCACTCGATAGCGGCATATCGCCACGTGAGTGGACAATTATTTGGCAAATTCGCATGCCGCGAGTAGTCCTTGCAGCACTTGTCGGAGCAACTTTGTCATTAAGTGGTGCGTGCTACCAAGGTGTCTTTCGCAACCCGCTTGTAGATCCATACTTGCTCGGTGTTGCCGCAGGAGCGGGTCTTGGGGCGACCGTTGTTTTCACGGTAAATCGCTCCGGATCAAGTTCATGGATTGTTGACCCGTTGCCTCTTGTCGCTTTTGCTGGCGGGCTGATTGCCGTTGCGGTGACTTACTTGGTTGGCACCGCATTTGGCGGTCAACGTAGTGCTGCAACATTGGTGCTTGCGGGCGTTGCTGTCACCTCGCTCGCTACCGCGATGCAAACTTTTGTCTTGCAACGCAACACCGAAGTAATTCGTCAGGTGTATTCGTGGATTCTAGGGCGGCTGAGTTCAGCCACATGGAGCGATGTGCGATTGGTATTGCCCTATGTCATCTTGAGCTGTGGTGTTCTCTTTGCTCATCGCCGGCTTCTCGATGTGATGCGTGTTGGTGACGACGAAGCCGCGGCTCTGGGCGCCTCGGTGAAGCGAATTCGCATCGCCGTGGTTATTGCCGCCACACTCGGCACGTCGGCAGTTGTCGCTGTGAGTGGTCTCATCGGCTTTGTGGGCATCATCGTGCCTCATGCCGTTCGGCTTTTGGTGGGGGCAAGCTATCGCCTCATTCTTCCACTCAGTTTTCTCTTGGGTGCATCATTTTTGATAGTCGCCGATATTCCCGGACGCATCTTGCAAAATCCATCTGAAACCCCTATCGGTGTTGTTACAGCCTTCTTGGGTGCACCGTTTTTTCTTCTTTTGCTGCGCACAAGGCAAGGCACCCGATGACTTCATTGAATTTGTCAGGCGTGGGTGTCGCCTATGGGACACGCAACGCACTCAACGATTTCACCGACTCTGTCAAGCCTGGTGAGTGGCTTTGTCTTATTGGGCCCAACGGAGCCGGTAAGAGCTCTCTTTTACGATCAATAGCCGGATTAGTCAAACATTCCGGTGAGATTCGCGTTGATGGGTCACCATTACGGATGCGTTCGGCACGGCGTCGTGCACAACTAGTTGCCTATGTACCGCAATCGCCAATATTGCCCGACGACATGACTGCACGAGAGTACGTTGTGCTTGGTCGTAATCCGTTTATTTCACACTTCGGTACCGAGACAAAGCACGATTGGAAGATTGTTGATGATGTGTTGCATCGGCTTGATTTGAATGACTTTGCATATCGCGCGGTGGGAACTTTGTCGGGTGGAGAAAAACAGCGAGTCGTTATCGCTCGCGCCATCGCGCAGGAATCTCCCATTCTTTTACTTGATGAGCCAACGAATGCACTAGATATCGGACATCAACAACAAGCACTTGAACTTGTTGACAAGCTCCGGCGAGAGCATGGTCTCACCGTTGTCTCCGCAATGCACGACCTCACGCTTGCAGGCCTCTATTCCGATCGGCTGTGTCTTTTGCATCAGGGCTATTGCGTGTCACGCGGAAGTGCAGCAGAAGTGCTGCGAGCAGAAACACTCGCGGAATTCTATGGGGTGTCAGTACGTGTGCATCATGAACCAGACGGCACCGTAGTTGTAGTTCCTTTTCGACATATGGAGACAAGCAGTGACATCTGATCCAATAACACAAGATCCTCGCCCCGATGATTTGCGCAAGGCAACTTCGCTTGTTGTCTTACACACGGGAAATGGTAAGGGTAAAACCACTGCCGCGATTGGTGTTGCTGTACGCGCTGTGGGGCAGGGCTGGAAGGTGGCTGTTCTCCAATTCGTGAAGTCCGGTGAGTGGGCAACAGGCGAAGAGAAATCTTGCAAATTGCTCGGAATGGATTTTCGTACTCTTGGTGATGGGTTCACTTGGGATTCAGAAAACTTAGAAAATGACAAAGCTGCGGCTGGCCGAGCATGGTCTGAAGCAAAAAAAGTTATTGAAGACGGCGCTTATCAACTAGTCGTTCTGGACGAAATTACTTATCTGTGTTCATGGAACTGGATTGATACCAATGAAGTGGTGGCAACAATTCAGAATCGCCCTACTCATGTGAATGTCGTGCTCACAGGTCGTGACGCTTTACCAGAACTGATAGCACTTGCCGACACGGCTTCCGAAACACAAAGTATCCATCACGCCTACGACAAAAAGATTGCAGCCCTACGCGGAATTGACTTTTAATGATGAAAGACGGTTTTGTTTTCGTTGTTGGCGGTGCCCGCAGCGGTAAAAGTACCTTTGCAGAACAACTGGGGCGAAGGTGGACCGGCCCCGTCACATTTGTGGCGACCGCCGAAGCATTTGATAGCGATATGGCAAATAGAATTGAAATGCATCAGGCGAGTCGGCCAAATAATTGGAGCACGTTAGAGAATCCGTTGCATCCAGCCGAGGCAGTCAAGAGCATTCCTAAAAATCATTTTGTGATTATAGATTGTCTGACTGTTTGGGTGGGGAACATGATGCATCGTGGTGCCACGGAGGCGCAGATACTTGTGAACGCTCAAGAACTCGTGGAAGTACTGGTAAATCACGGTTCACCTAGTGTCGTTGTGAGCAACGAAGTTGGGCTTGGCGTACATCCAGAGACATCATTGGGCCGTGAGTATCGTGACACTCTTGGGCGTGTAAATAGTCTTGTCGCGTATCGAGCACACCGAACGTTGTTTATGAGTTCTGGTCAAGCTTTTTTGCTTCAAGATCCGATGAGTCTCGTATGAATAAATCACCAAGACTGCAACATGCGCGTGTGGCAGCAGCATTCTTGACACGTATCCCCATCGGTCACGGCGAAGAAATCTCCATGTCAAGAATCGTACGCTGGTTCCCAGTAATCGGTTTGTTCATCGGCGTCACATGCGGTGGGGCATATGTCGCATTACGTGAGGTCCTTCCGGCACTCCCTGCATCGGTGCTTTCCATAACTCTGGGAATTCTCATCACAGGTGGTTTCCATCACGATGGGTTGGCAGACTCGGCCGATGGCCTCGTGGGTGGATGGACTCCCGAACAACGTCGCGAGATATTGAAAGACTCTCGTCACGGCACGTACGGCGTTCTGGCGCTCGTTGTACAAGTTCTCTTGCAAGTTTCTTTGCTCACCGACCTGACAACTGCAAATGGTTTTGTGGCTTTGGCGATGATGCATTGCATTGGTCGAGCAGGTGCGGTGGCGATTATGACATCGGCTACTGGTATCTCTGAGGGACTCGGAGCGAATTACGTAAGAGGAGTGACGAATCGTGATGTCATGTGGGCGTCACTCTTCGCAGTTGCCGTCAGTATTCTATTTTGTGGTTGGTGGGGGCTTGTGCTGATAACAGCAACGGCTGGGATGGGGCGCCTAGTACTTGCATATGCGGTAAAAAAAATCGGGGGAATAGTAGGAGATATTTTGGGCGCAGTCGAGCAGGTTGGCGAGACAACAATTCTCATTGTGGTTGGCATCGTCGCAATGAAAATTGGAAGTATCAGTTGGTGGCTGGCATGAATTTTCACGATGCCGGGCGATTCGAAGCGGTATTTTTTGATGTCGGAAATACCTTAGTTGAACAAGCAAATCCGGGTACTCCTGTTTCTGAGTTAAGGACGGTTGTACTGCCAGGGGTGCATCAGGCAATTGAAAAGCTACGGACCGTGACTCGTCTCGGTATCGTCTCCAACACAACCGTGATGACTGAGCAAGACCTTCGTTCACTTCTGTTGACTGAAGGTTTGTCGAGTTGCTTTGAACTTGTGGTAGCAACGGCAGACCTAGGGGTGCACAAGCCCTCGCCATTACCGCTCCTCCATGCAGCAAGTGTGATGGGAGTAGATGCTTCAAGGTGTTTATATGTCGGTGACATTGAATCAGATGCCATTGCAGCACACGCTGCTGGTATGGAGTTTTGTTACACAGGACCCGACCTTGAGTGGGCCCTTCTTCGATACTTCGCCGAACCGACCAATGCTTTGGACCGAGCTGTATGTCACAGTTCGGAACCCGAAGTGGAATTTGGGTTGTCGCTGCAAGAACACCTCGATCAACTTGTGAAGCCGGTGGGTTCGCTGGGTTCACTTGAAGTACTGGCATCACATTTGGCGAGCACTCAACGACACCGTTTTCCCCGAGCCGACCCAGCTGCAGTTGCAATTTTCTGTGGTGATCACGGCATCGCAGCTGACGACACAGTGACGCCGTGGCCACAGGAAATTACTTGGCAAATGTCAGCAGTCATTGCAAGCGGCAAGGCAGCATCTTCGATCTTTGCAACTTCAACGAACACATACCTGGAAATTGTTGATGTTGGTTTAGTCGGGCCTAAAGGTGTCGACGGTGTTCGACCAGAACGTATTCGGTCAGGAACCGACGACCTGCGAAGTGGAATGGTCATGAGTGTTGAAAATGCTCGGCGGGCATTTGAGGTTGGTGCCGAAACTGCGGAACGGCTTGTGGCTGGCGGATCTCGACTCTTGTGTGTTGGTGAAGTTGGAATGGGTAATACGACCATCGCAGCATGTCTGATTGCGTATTACACACGCAGTGCTGCACGCCTTGTCACCGGACGAGGTGCAGGTATTGACGACGCCACTCTTGATCGGAAAAAGAGAATTGTGGAAGAGGCTGTGAACAAAGTTCCTGCTGGTCTCGATGTGTTCGATGTTGTATCCCGAATTGGGGGTCTTGAAATTGCGGCGATGGCTGGGTTCATCGTGGCAGCAAGTTCCTTACGTGTGCCCGTCATCCTTGACGGAGTAATCACGCTCAGTGCGGCATGTTTAGCGCGTGAACTTGCTCCATGGAGCATAAAGTCTTGTATCGCAAGTCACTGTTCGTCAGAACCTGCGGCGGAGGTTGCGCTTCAATATCTGGGGTTAGAGGCGATGTTCAATTTTGGGTTGAGACTTGGTGAAGGAACAGGTGCACTTCTTGCCGTGCCGATATTGCGTGCGGTGTGTGACGCGGTTACGTCGATGGCGTCGCTATCTGACCTCGCGTAAGTACCGATTGGTCATCCTGCACCGCGCAATTGCACAAGAGGGTCGCAGTGCTATTTTTGCTGCTGGTGTGGTGATTCCCTATCGACAAGGGTCATTAGGGAACTAGCCTGAAATAGGCATGCAAAAATTCTTTCACGGTCAACTTTTGAGAAGCGCATTTTTGGTGATGTGCGTCTTTGGCGTTCTTGTGCAAGGCGGAACATCGGCGCGCGCTTTGGGCAATGCGGAACTGAACGCAGTGCTTTCTCTCACTTCAGGGCGATCTGTTGTTGTTGAGGTGAAAAATGGAAAAGTGCAAGATGAAGTTGGGAGAAATGCCAATTCGTCTACTTATTTCTCGCTGGCGTCGGTGAGCAAAACTCTTACAGCTGCTTTAGTTTTGAAACTCGCCGAGCAAAAGAAAATTAATTTGGATACTTCAATGAGGACTTATCTTCCAGAAATATTCCCGCCATCAACAGCAGACATACTTGGTACACAGCCTGTGTGGGCATTTTTGAATCATGCAACAGGAATGGCCTCGCACAATTTTAAAGCTGTTACATCGGGCAAGACCAGCTATCAGCAATACGGCGAATTCGCTGCAACATTGACTCCTTCTGCGCCAGTTGGGATGTATCTCTACTCGAATGACAACTATGTGCTGTTAACGCTTCTCATTGAAAAAGTAACAAAACTGAAATTTGAGTCGGCTGCTTGGCGCTTGGTATGGCAACCACTTGGGGTTCCTGGTGGTTATTTGAATACCACGACGCGCGCAACGCAAGTGCTTGGTGGATCTGGTGCATGGATGTCGTCCGCCCGTGACATTGCGGTTTTATTTGATGCGCTGAACTCGCAAACGCCCGGCAAGAAAATTCTTTCAACTTCTTGGCTGCAAAAGATGCACGAGTCGCGCTATTCCAGCGAATACCGCAATGGTTTGCGCTTCTTAAAAGGAAGATGGGGTCATACCGGGTCTTTATCGAGGGCACGAACTGCAGTAGTGGTAGGCAATGGTGGAACTGTTTACGTCGTGCTGTCGGAAGGCGCGACCCCGCAAAGCTCTGACAAACTATTCAATAGTTTGGCTGCAATAGATTCTCGACGAAAAGAGAAGTGACATGGTTTCACAGAATTTAGATACGCGTTTTATTGACGACTGCGTTGCGGGGTGCGCGGCTTCACATCAGGCATTGCTGGCGTTACTTGATGCCATTTCTCCCGACGACATCGACCAGTGGTGTGCCGAGCCTTCACTGTTACCTCAGTGGAGTAGAGGTTATGTATTGGCACATTTGGCGCGCAACGCCGATAGCCACAGTCACCTCTTTTCTGAGGCTGCGCTGGGTCGTGAAGGTGAACAATATGCAGGTGGGCTCAAAGGTCGCGCAGAGGGCATTGCAACAGAGGCGATGCTCAGTGGAAAAGCACTTGTACGTCGTACTCGCGAGTCGATCTATCAACTTGAAGGATCCTGGGCACGTTCGCCCGGTGAAGCGTGGCTCGGGAATGGAAAAAATGCCGTTGGTGCTGTCTTGGCAATTGCCGATCTGCCGTTGTTGCGTTGGCGAGAATTGGAAGTGCATATGCATGACTTGGGAATAGGTTTTACTTATGCACAGTGGAATTCGCTCTATGTTCGACACGACCTTGCGCGAATGTCCATGAGATACACGAGTCGCTTGCCAATGGGAATGAGCGGCTTGCCAGCCATCGCACTTGCGCTGTCGGAAAATGAAAGGCTGGCATGGCTTTTTGGTCGCGTCACTCCAGATGGTCTTGAACAAGTGGACAACTTGTAAATGCTTCGCAATTTTTTGCGAATCTTATTCGTAGCTGTTGTATGTGTGCTCTGTTTGCCCGCAGCAATGGTTTCTGCACATGCTGTGCTCGATAATTCTGTACCCACTTCTGGGGCAACACTTGAAGAAACACCACTGCAAATTGTTTTAGATTTTGATGAATCAGTTGAATCTTCGCTCGGCTATATCAAACTCTTTTCAAGCAATGGCAAGCGAGTTCAACTGCCTGCAGTAAAAGCAGATGCATCAGACGCATCAATTGTTCGTGTTGTTCCACCAACACTTGCGCAAGATTCTTATGTGGCCGTGTACCGAGTTGTTTCTGCAGACGGGCACCCTATAGAAGGAGCAATTACATTTCGCGTCGGTGCTGGAGCAGTGTCAAATCTTGCATCGGTTATTGAGACTGCATTTAAGGACAGTGAAACATCGAGCGCGCTGAAGGTCGCTATGGCCTTAATGCGTTTGATTTCATATATCGCTGTCGCGGTAGTGTTTGCCGGAATTTTCTTTTTGTTGGGTAGTGATGCGCCGAGAAAAACTTTGAATAGGGCGGTGGTATTGGCCGGCTCGGTCTTGGGCTTGTCGACCGCGTTGCTCTATTTATTGCATGGAATGAATGCTTCGGGAGGCACTTGGGGTCAAATAGCGAACGTCAGCGTAGTGAAAGATGTATTCACGACACAGGTAGGTGAATCGTTATTCGCACGCATCGCGGTGTCATTCCTGCTGGTGTGCGCCATCGCACGATGGGGCAACTTTGTGGCAGTTTTCTCCTTCGTTATTTTGCCTTTTACCTATGCATTTGCTGGGCACGCTGCGGTTGACTCTCCGGCTGCTCTCACTGTTGCATTGCTGGCGTTACATGTGTCAGCAATTGGAGTGTGGTGCGGAGGATTGCTTCTTCTTCTATTCATCGCAAATATTCGTACAACATCAATTGTGGAATGGTTTTCTCAGAGAGCCGCAATTCTCATTGCTGTTGCGGTGGCGACCGGAGTAGTGCAAGCCCTATTGCTCATGGACGGCATCGGTAATCTCACCAAGACGTCGTATGGCAAGGCCCTCATTGCCAAGGTGTGTGTTGTGGGGGTCATGCTCTTTTGCGCATCAATTGTTCGTCGGCGGTTCTACGAAAGTGGCGTGAGTCGGCTTCGGGCAGTTCTGTGCGCTGAAGTTGTTGTGGGTCTTGTTGTGTTGTCTATTACAGCGGGAATGGTTGCGGCCTCGCCGCGCCCAACGCTGAGCAACGCACCCTTCTCTACAGCGTTGGTGCAAGGTGACGTCATTGCAAACATCACCATTTCTCCACCACGGGTGGGTGAATCTGAGATACATGTCATTGTGTCTCCACCAAATGGTTCCTTGGACCCTGTACTGGCAATAAAGGCACGGTTCTCTTTAGCGAGTAGCAGCGTTCCTCCCATTCAGGCTGAACTCAACGCAGTAGGTCCAAATCACTTTGTGGGAAAAATTCAATTCGTGTATCCAGGACAGTGGAAAGTTGACGTGATTGTGTCACCCGATGCAAATAGTGAAGTTTTATATTCAACTCAATTGAGTATCAAATAGCTACGAACACTGGAAGTAAACAAGGTGGTGCGACATGCCTGTCGCCTCGTCAATGAATGCATCGCCAACGGTAGTAAAGCCGTTTCTCTCATAGAATTTCAATGCGCTATCGCGTGCCCTTGCCCACACAATGCCAGCACCTTTGTGTTGAGCAAAATGAATGCCGTAAAGCAGCAGCTCTGCCCCTAGGCCTGTGCTCTGGAGCGATTGATCTATTGCCATGCCCCGCAATTGAGTATCGAGCGAGTTGCTAGAGGCGTGGGGAAGGGGGAATGTCTTGGTAAGCCAACTAGAAGTTCCTAAAATCTCGTCGTCTTTATACAGCGCAAGATGTGTTGTGATCTCCCAGTCATCTTCTGTGTATCTGGGGTCTTGCGAAGGGGTGCCCTCACGCAGCACTTTCATGCGTATCGGCAAAATGTCTTGCGTTGAAGCAATTGCAATGTGGAAATGAGGGGGCAGGGTCATGAAGGTGAAATGAGTTCGGAGAACTGCACTACGCGGTCGGCAACAATTGCTGCTTCGTTACGATCGTGCGTTACCAGTATTGCAGTAATGCCAGAGGCCGTGAGCGCAGTACGAAGATCTTTGGCAAGATCAATGCGTAAGTGTTCATCGAGTCCGGTGAGTGGTTCATCGAGAAGCAGCAGCGAAGGGGCGGGGGCTAGTGCGCGCGCTATTGCTACGCGTGTAGTTTCGCCACCAGAAAGATGTGCAATATCGCGCTCGGAGAAATTGGACAGATGAACGAGATTCAGCATTTCCTCGACCCGTAAAGTTTGCGACTCTTTGCTGTCTTTGCGCATTTTGAGGCCGTAAGCAATATTTTCACTTACTGTGAGGTGTGGGAACAGGAATGTTCCCTGAAACACCATTCCAATGTTGCGCCGGTGCGGTGCAACATGAGTGATGTCTTTGCCTTGTAACTGAACGGTTCCTGAACTTGGAGGAGTAAGCCCGCAAATGATGCGCAGCAGTGAAGATTTCCCAGAGCCGCTCGGCCCAAGTATTGCCACAATTTCGCCTTCGCTTATTTCTAGCGATAGGTGATTGAAGATCGAAGTGCTTTCACCTGGTACGCGAAATGACAATTGGGAAATGCTGAGGAACGGGGACGTCACTGTGTTCCTTTCCGTCTATTGAATTGCACTAAGTATTCAACAATAAGTGCAATAGCGATGCATGAGAAAGCCAGCAAGCAGGCAGAGGCAGTTGCCTGCTTTTGCAGTTGCTCACCAGGTCGAGAAAGTAGTTGTCCAATTCTCATAGCCAGAGTTTCGTGACCATGTCGCGTGAGGAGGCTGGATGCTCCGAACTCGCCGAGGGAAATAGTAAAGGCAAATGATGCTGCAATTGCTAAAGGGCGAAGGAGGAAGGCGAGGTCAATGCTCTTCCACACTTCCCATGGAGATGCACCAAGCAAGAGGGCATTTTCGCGCAGCTCAGGCTGAATTTCACGGGCTGCCGGAGCAATGATTCGTACAACAAATGGCAAAGCAACAGCGCAATGCACCACGGCGAGTAGCCACAGAGACCCCCGCCAATTCATTGGGCCAGATCGAAAGGCGAGAAGATAGCCAAGACCAAGTGCGACGGCTGAAATGACAATGGGCAAAGAGGTGAGGGCTTGAACAAATTTCTGATATCTCGCCTGAGTGGAATACGCAATTGCAAGTGCTGAACCCGCACCAAAAAATAGAGCCATCACGGTGGCGAAGAGGGCAATTCCGAGGGAGGCGAGAAACGATGTCCACATATCGCTCGTAGCCCAATGGGAAAAAGTAAAGCCTTGAGACGACCGTAGTGAGTGAATGAAAAGTACAACGATAGGTAACAGGGTTCCGACTCCAATAAGTGCTGCTGCACCAGAAAAGACTATGCGTTTGAGTTTTCTTTCAGAAACGAGCGGCATGAGGTTTCGTTGAGCAAGGTAAATGTCCTTCTGGCCGTAAGTAAGTGCGAGAACTAACATGATGGCGAAGAGTTGCCACACTACAAGGGCACTCGCCTGGGGCATATTGCCGAGGAAAAAGGCGTAACGATAGATCTCTGTTTCAATAGTGGGGAAGCGTGGACCCGTGAGTACGCGCGCTGCACCGTACGTACTGAAACAAAAGATGAAAACAATGCTTCCCGCACCAATAATACTGCTGCGCAATAGTGGGAAGGTAACTGTTCGAAAATTAGTAAATGGTGTTGCTCCAAGCACAGCAGCATTGTCGTTAAACGCAGTGGGTAGTTTTTCCCATCGGTTTCCCACGACTCGTACAACAACTGCGATGTTGAGGTAGATGTGGGCCACGATGAGGGGTATAGGCCCCGATTGGTACGACGCTGGTGACAGTAATGAAAAAGCTATTCCTACAACAATGGTGGGAAGCACGAACGGCACAAAGGTGAGCGCGCGAATTAATTGCCGCGACCTAAAGGAATAGCGACTCAGTACCAAAGCTGCAGGTATACCAATAGCAAGAGTGCCGACAGTGCTGAGGAATGCTTGCCAAGTGGTGAACCACAGCATTTGGCGAAGTTGGGGGTCGCTAACTATGCGGAAAAGAGAATCTTGATCGATGCTTTTTGAAAGCACTACAAGTGTTGGCCATATCACAAACACGCTTAAAAAAATGCAACTTGGCGCGAAAAGCCAAGGGGTATTTTTGAAAATGCGAACGCGATGAGGTGCAGTCATGGTGCTATCGCAAGGCGATTGAGCTCCAAGTATCTACCCAAGTCACACGATTCTTTTCAATGGCGGCTGGGTCCATTGTGTATGGCTTCTCTGGTTGCGCGGCAAAGGAAGTAAAAACATCCGGTAAGGCGACATTTTTGTTGACGGGGTTCACAAACAGTGTCAGCGGTAGGTCACTTTGAAATGTTGTATCTGCGAGGTAGTCAACGAGGAGTTTTGCCGCATCCTCATTTTTAGACCCTCGCAGAATTCCAGCAAACTCCACCTGATGAAAGCACGTTGTGTCAATGACGGCTGTTGGGGGTTCGCTCACCGGCGGGTCGGAATACACCACTTCTGCTGGTGGGCTAGAGGCGTAACTCACAACAAGTGGACGTGTGCCCTTTCCAGATGAGCCAGAAAATTCAATGGTGTATGCCTCGGTCCACCCGTCGACAACTTTGACACCGTTCGTGCGTAACTTCTTCCAATAATTTTGCCAACCATCTTCCCCGAATGACGCAATTGTAGAGAGAAGGAAAGCGAGTCCTGGTGAAGAAGATGCTGGGTTCTGCACAACAAGGAGGTCTTTATACGCGGGTAGTGCCAAATCTTCGAGAGATTGTGGAGGAGCAACATTGCGCTGAGAGAACCATTCTTTGTCGTAGTTAATGCACACATCACCTGTGTCGACCGGCGTAACAAGACCTTCGGGTTGAGTCATTTCTACGACCTCGGCTGCCATGTTCTTGGTGAGTGGTGAGGTGTATGAAGAAAATACTTCTCCTTTAATCGCTCTCGTGAGAAATGTATTGTCTACGCCCCAGAGAACATCGCCCTCCGGGTTTCCTGACGTGAGAATTGCCTTAGAAATAAGTTGTCCGGTATCTCCACCAAGAACAACTTCAACGGTTATTCCGGTTTCCTTGGTGAACTCGTCAAAAATTCCCTCGCTTGGTATGAACGAGTCGTACGCCAGAAGTGTCAGTTTTTTAGTTTCCTGTTCGTTACTTCCAGCGCATCCGCTGAATACTGCTGCTACGCAAAAAAGAGTGACTATATATTTTTTCATTTCTTAACTTTCCTTTGTGGTCTGTATGAATGCTTCTGGTTGTACAACGAGTAGGGCGCCAGATTTTAGAGAAATATCGCCAGATGTTCCGGTGAGTTCGTTGCTGACGCCACGGCTCACCCAAGGGGCAAGGCTCTCATTGCGAAGTTGCCACCGAAGCCCCTCTGTATTGATGCCGTGGGCCACGCCGTTCATTGCGTGGAGAGCAACGAGTGAATTCTGTTTTCCTTCGATGTGAAGTGAACTTGGCCCGTGAAGAACAAATACATGAGCGGTATCAATGAATGCTTCAATGTGTATATGTGCCCACTCTGGGTGAAAGAGCGAAGCGAGTAGCCCATGTGCGTGGTCGAAACGGCCCCCACCTGCGCTGACAACAACAATTTTTTGAGCGCCTAGATGCACTGCGTGAGAAAGTGCAAGTTCGGTATCAGTGAAATCTTTATCGGTAGGCGCTGAGATGAATGCAAGGTCTAATGAGTGGGCCAAAGCGAGCGCTTCATCGCTCACAGAGTCTGAGTCGCCAACCACAACATCGGGGGTGACGCCAAGAGCAAGTGCATGGTCGAGTCCAGAGTCGGCTGCAATACGCCACTGCGCATGAGGTAGAAACTTCGATAAATGGGGAAGTGGCGCATTGCCACCGGCAAAGATGAGAGCCGTGTTGTTGAGTTTATGCGTTTCGTTATTCACCCGTATTCCCTCCGCTGGAATTACCCAGATCAGGTTCTTGGGTCGGTAGCGGCGGCTACCCTCTCAGCCTGCCGAACCAGCAAGCTCCCCTTCAGTTGTTTTTAGGTTACAGGTCTGGGGTTGGCCGTGCGATGTCGGGCTCAATAAATTCGACGCAGAACTAATTGTTTTGCGACTACCTTCATGCATGAGAAGATGTGCCCAAAGTTGTTAACAGAATTGTGAATCGGGGAATACATGGGTGTTTTAAGCGGGCGAGTTGCACTAGTAACAGGCGGAGGCCGTGGCATCGGCCGTGGAATTAGCGAACTGTTAGCGGCGCAAGGTGCATCTGTGGCTATTAATTATCACAGTGGCAAAGAAGGTGCTGAGGAAACTTTGCAAGCAATTCTGCGAGATGGTGGAACTGCAAAAATTTATGGAGCTTCAGTTGCCGACTATGAAGAAAGTAGCAAAATGGTCAAAGAAATTATTCAGGACTTTGGCCATATTGATATTTTGGTGAACAACGCAGGCATCGCATCACGCGGCAAATCAGTTGCTGACACCGATGCCGCCGAGGTAGAGAAGTTGCTTGCAGTTCATGCGGTCGGTGCTCATCAACTTTGTGCCGCGGTGTTACCGAGCATGCGTACTCAAGTGCGCGGCGACATTGTGTTTATTTCTTCTGTCGCTACAGCAAATAACTCTGCGAAGGGCGCCCCGTACAACATGGGTAAAGCTGCCATGGAGGCATTGGCCTTCACGTTGGCTAAGGAAGAACGAAGGCATGGCATTCGTGTGAATATTGCCGCCCCGGGTTTGGTAGAGACCGATATGGGTGTTCGTTTGTCACGTTCCTTAACCGGCAATAAAGAACTCACCGACCTCAGGTCACTTGATGAAAATGCCCCCTTTGGGCATGTTTGCCAACCCAGTGATGTGGCCAATGTGGTGCTGTGGTTCTGTTCTCCTGGTTCGGCCTACGTAACAGGGCAACGCGTGCAGTGTGATGGCGGGGGTGCCATTTCGAGTTATTAGTAGTCATGGCGTCTGGGTCAGTAGGCAGATAGCCTTCACAGGGTGACCCCCGACGCAACTGCAACTGAGACCCCAAAAGTCAGCCCATTCGATACGCCAGCGAGCCCTGTTGAATACATCGTGTCCGTGACTCCTGAAGCGGTTGCGAAACTCATTGAACTGCGCGACGAAGAGCCAGAAAAAGATCGCTTAGGTCTACGCATTGAAGTAGTGAGCAGCCCAGGTGAAGACTTTCGCTACGACCTGTCTTTCGATGTTGTAACCCAAGCTGCTTTCGCCGATGAAGTGCGCACCACCGATGGCATTAAAACAATTGTCGCCGCAAACAGCATCGATCTTTTGCAGGGCTCAATTCTTGACTACTCCGCTGCACAGGGTCTTATTATTCGTAATCCAAATAAGCCGCTCGCTGCCAGTGTTGAAGGTCTCGTTCGCAACGATGAATTGTCGGCCAACATTGAAACGGTGTTAGCCGGAGAAGTGAACCCAGCACTTGCTTCCCATGGCGGGTTCGTTACTTTCATGGGTCACGACACCGAAGGCACGGCGTATCTCACCATGGGTGGTGGGTGCCATGGCTGTTCCATGAGTCGAATGACCATGTTGGAAGGTGTGCAAACAACGTTGCTGGAAAAGGTTCCTGGCGTTGTGAAGGTTCGCGACCTCACCGATCACACATCTGGCGATAACCCCTACTACACCTAGTCTCCACATTCCATGAGCTCGTTCTCACGGGCTATTCTCGGAGTATGACGGGGATCATTTCTTATGGCGCATATATTCCGTATTGGCGCCTGCAACGCAGCACACTTGCATCGGCTCTTGGTTCAAAAGGGGCAAAAGGCGCACGTGCTGTAGCAAGCTTCGATGAAGACACCACTTCAATGGGTGTCGAGGCAAGCCGTATTGCTTTACGTGGAGTGAGCGAAAAGTATTCTCCACACTCCTTGTGGTTTGCTACTGCCGAACCTGGTTATCTCGATAAGACGAATGCAAATGCAATTCATGCTGCACTCAGCCTCGACATTTCGGTAAACGCTTTCGATTGTTTGGGTTCAGTAAGAAGCGGTGTTGCGGCCGTTCATGCCGCTGCTGGTGGCAACTCAATGGCAGTGTTAAGCGATATTCGCACTGGTCTACCCGGCGGAAATGATGAATCAATGGGTGGCGATGGCGCTGCATCATTTTGCTTTGGCACCGAAAACGTTATTGCTGAATTATTAAGCACCGGTGCATCAACATCTGAATTTGTAGATAGGTGGAGAACACCGGGTGAAAAAGCAAGCAAGCAGTGGGAAGAGCGATTCGGTGAATATGCCTACGCGCCGCTTGTAGAGGTTGCTTTTAATGAAGCATTAAAAAAGGCGAACCTCACTGCTGCCGATGTGTCGCACAGCATCTTTTCTGGTTTACATGCGCGTGCTGTGAAAGCTGCACCGCAATCTTGCGGCATTAACCTCGACACTCTGCGCGACGATTTTGCTGCAACGCTTGGAAATTCCGGCACCGCACATTGGGGCGTCATGCTGGCCAATGTTCTCGATACGGCTCAACCAAATGAGGTCATCGCCATTGTGGTGTTAGCCGATGGGGTCAATGTCATCTTGCTGCGCACCACTGAGGCACTCGTCGCTCATCAAAAGCAACAAGACAGTTCACTCACCGTGCAAGCTCAAATTGCTGCTGGTCGCAATGACTTGTCGTATTCGCAGTTCCTTACATGGCGCGGATTCTTGCATCGTGAACCACCTCGTCGCCCAGAGCCCGATCGTCCGGCTGGCCCACCAAGCTTGCGCACTGCTGCTTGGAAATATGGTTTATATGGAAGCCGTGACGAAAGTGGATTCATCTATTTGCCGCCATCACGCGTCAGTTTGCAGTCGGGCAGTATCGACAACATGGAAATGGTACGAATGGCAGATATTCGCGCAACCATTGCCACCTACACAGTCGACCATTTAGCGTTCAGCATGAGCCCGCCGGTTGTTGCAGCTGTTATCGACTTCGACGGTGGTGGGCGATTCCAATGTGAACTGACCGACGTCGACCCAGCAACCGTGAAAATTGGCGACCGGGTGGAAATGTCGTTTCGCAAGCTTTATACGCAAGATGGAATTCATAACTATTTTTGGAAAGCAAAGCCTGTACGTACAGGCGTGAAATAAATCGGGGGACATATGGCAAGTCATGGAATTCGCGACAAAGTAGCAATCATCGGAATGGGTTGCACCAACTTTGGTGAGCATTGGAACAAGAGCACTGACGACCTGCTCATCGACTCATCGAGTGCTGCATTGGCTAATGCAGGAATTACCCTCGACGATGTAGATGCATTTTGGTTAGGAACAATGGGCTCTGGTTTGTCTGGGCTCACGCTCAGCAGACCATTGAAGATTCAACACAAACCAGTGACGCACGTGGAAAACTATTGCGCAACAGGCAGTGAAGCGTTTCGTAATGCGTGTTATGCCGTTGCATCTGGCGCCTATGACATTGTGATGGCAATTGGTGTGGAGAAGCTCAAAGACTCTGGTTACTCCGGTTTGGTAGTAAGTGCACCTGCGGGTGATGGCACCCAAGCAACAGTGACCGCACCCGCAAGTTTTTCATTGTTGGCTCCGGCGTATGCCAACAAATACGGAGTAGACGAAGCGGAATTGAAAGATGTACTCACACGCATTGCATGGAAAAACCACCGCAATGGCGCGTTGAACTCGCGGGCGCAATTTAAAAAAGAAGTGTCGAAGGAAACCATTGCAGCTTCTCCACTGATTGCTGGTCAACTTGGCATTTTTGATTGCAGCGGTGTGAGCGATGGATCTGCGGCGGCAATTATTGTGCGTGTAGAAGACGCGCATAAATACACCGACCGGCCAATTTATGTAAAAGCATTGTCGTTCGTAGCGGGGCCAGCCGCTGGCCCTATCGACCCTTCCTATGACTACACCACATTTGACGAAGTGGTACATAGTGCCAACGATGCATATAAACAGGCTGGAATTACAGACCCGCGTGCAGAGTTGGCAATGGCAGAAGTGCACGACTGCTTTACGCCAACAGAGCTCGTGTTGATGGAAGACCTCGGTTTTGCCGAGCGTGGTACGGCATGGAAAGAAGTGCTTGCAGGAACCTATGACCTCGATGGCGAACTGCCAGTGAACCCAGATGGCGGATTGAAGTCGTTTGGTCACCCCATTGGGGCATCTGGTTTACGTATGCTTTTTGAGTGTTGGACACAATTGCGCGGCGAAGCAGGTGCGCGTCAAATTCCGGGTGTTGGCCAGAAAGACTCTGTGAAAACAAAAGCACTCACACATAACTTGGGTGGAGCTCCAGGAGCGTGTGTGAGCTTCGTGAGTGTTGTGGGAAGCAAACTCGATTAGCGAGTGGCGGAAAACGGTTCAACACTCAGTTGAGCATTTGTAAATAGAGAATGTAAATGTGCAGCATGCTCTAGCGAGACGTACCTGCGTACATAGGAAACCAGCTGTGTACGGAACTCTTTTCCATGACCTTTATTTGCACAAGAGAGATGTGCAAGCTCGTGCAAAATGGTGTGTTGAGTAGGAGCAACCCCATTCACCAGAATGCACCAGTACTCGCCAACAGCCACTGCTTCAATATGTGGTGGCAGATTGTGTGACTCAATGCGTGGGGTGTCAATGTCTTCTTGTTCACAAATCTCGTGCAACCATGCTCTCGCTTCAGGTACGAGCAGCACACGTGTTGGCATTGCTTCGGCAAATTTCTGTTCTACTTCGTACGTGAGCGCAATTTCCGTTGGGTCGCTCATGGGGAGAGTTTCCCTTTGCCCAATGCCCGTGGAAATGAGCTGAGACGATTTTTTGAACTGCTGAACTGAGCCCCTGCAGATCTGCCGGCAGAAAATGCATCACGATCAGAAGAGTAGGTGGTTGAGGAACTGCGTAAATGGGGAGTAGATAATCGCATTTCTGCATCGGCCCTTTTTGCTTGCTCTACCAATACGAGCCCTGCGCCTGGGGCTTCGCGTAAGAGCGATGAGTTTTCTTTTTTCAGTTTCTTGTCTACGCCAACGGTGAAACCTTGCCACCAAGAGGTGCGAAATCGGCGGTCTCCTTGTGGCATGGTACGTAACGCAAGCAGCTCGGCTGTTGTGAAGAGAACCTCAAGTGAATAGAGATCATGAGGAGATCCAAATGCGACCATGGTGACAGTGTTCGGCGCTGTGTCCATCATGTCGCGGTACGAAGCGCAATTCACCGCAAGTGAGATGACATGTAAAAGCGCGCCGCGGCGAACGCGGTATGGGCCGGCAAGTACGAATCGTTGAGAAGTAATTGAGCGATGACGATTGCCTGCATTGTCGGAAATGAAATCGGATTCCGAAATATTGTGCTTTTGCATCAGGCGAAATGCCAATGTGAGTGCTGTTTCGGCCTCGGCTTGCGGAGTATTGGCATGATTTGCTCGTTCCAATATGGCGTGAATTTTTTGACGCAGTGCAGTGCTGTCATCGGCCATGAAGTCAGAGTAGTTCTTGCATTGTCGAGCCGTGGCATAAGGTGAGCGAAGCGAGATGGAGGAAAAATGAAGTTTGCATTTGCGACAGCACCACAGGT
>Ga0209357_1000226_pt1 | contig 21742 bp, 16 predicted proteins | sample LauGreFBDMM110SD_2_FD_187573 | JGI IMG/M metagenome (GOLD analysis project Ga0209357, IMG submission 187573) | Freshwater lake microbial communities from Lake Michigan, USA - Fa13.BD.MM110.SD (SPAdes) (version 3) | ecosystem: Environmental > Aquatic > Freshwater > Lake | place: Lake Michigan... | reverse complement strand
CAACGAGATGCTTTAGACCAAGTGTTGTCGCGTTTACTTGCTAACCCATCACGAAGCGCAGTGGCCATTTGGCGGCGGGAACAAGCACGAGCCGTTGCGCGCTTTCTCGATGAACTTGCAGGTGAAGAAGCTCCTTCTACAAACAACGCAGATCGTGAAGACACTTTGCAGCTCAGTGCCCGAAATCAACTGCGGGCAAAAGTGATTTCAGTGAAACATGGGGGAGTTCTTTCCACGGTGAAATTAGAGCTCGACCCAGGCCAAACCATGACGGCAACCATTACGCGTGAGGCCACAAACGCCCTGGCCCTTGCCCCGGGTACGGAAGTGCTGGGATTATGTAAAGCCACAGATGTACTGGTTGCCCGCTCCCTCAGCTAATAAATATAAAGATTTGCCGACTATTGAGAATGTTTCAATGATGCGCTAACTTTGTGTTGAAATTCTTTCAGCAAGAATTTCCATTGATATTTCTTGGAGGAAATATATGTTGGCTCATCGTATTAAGGCCACTCTTGGCGCAATAACAGCAGTTGGACTCTTGGGCCTCTTTGCCCTGCCGAGTGAAGTGCATGCTGCCATCACTGTGACGGTTACCGACTCATCGGGCACCGCAGTGGGTGGCGCATTTGTCGCCGTTCTCAATAGTGATGGAGATGCTGTTGATAGTGCCATCACTGCAAAAGACGGCACAGTGTCGGTGAATGAAGCTGGTGGAGCCGGTCTTGTTGTCGCAGCCCCCGGATTCGTAACAAAAACTGCATCGAGCGCTGCAGCACAAACAGTTGCACTTACTGCATCAACGAAGTCGAAGTTGTCTTACGCGAATGCATTTGGAGCGCAGGTGCGCACCATTGCAGCCGACGGTGAAAGCGGCGTGTATTACGCAACTTCCGATGCGCAACCCACCGTGTGGCGTACAAGCGACTACGCAGGTTCATGGTCGCCTGTGCCTACTACTGCCGACTCCGATGCCGCAACCGCGGCAACAGCTGGCGCGATGCCACAAACAGACGCTGCCAGCGAAATTTTCACCTCTGGTGTCAAAGGTGAAGTTGGAGTGCAAGTTGGTCAGAACTTGTATTTCTCGCGCACCTATGGAAATACGTGGTCAACAGTTGCTAACTACAGCGCAGTCTCTGGTCAGAACAAAAAGCACTACTGGGTACACGGTGGTGCAAATGCTGAATATTCCTACATTGTCGGTGTCACCGATTCGGGTATGTTCATCGCCGTGATGCCAGATAGCTCAAGCGATGCAGCACCGAGCTTTACCAACGTCACATCAACAATAGGTCGATACACCGCTGCCGACCGTGTGGCATTTGCAGTGGGAAGCACTGGTGACATTTTTATGGCAACAGTCAATGGCACCAGTACACGTATTTCAAAAATTACACCAGCAGCCACGGCAGCCTCTCTCGCTGCGACAGATGCTTCCCTTCCCCAGCCAACGCACACCATGGCAACTTCTGGTACTGGCCTCATCAAACTCAGCACTCTGGGTACAGCAACACCTCAAGCATTGGTAACTCACTTGGTCGACGGTTCAACAGTGTCAGTAACTGTTGGAGCGTTGGTGTCGGGTGCATGGACTATGTCTTCAGGTGTTGAAGGTTCAGACCAGGGAAACAGTTTGGCCCTGAATGGCATTAGTGCCTTGTCGGGGAAATGTGGTCAAAATGGAGGAACACCGCTTGTCGCTTCCATCGCGCCAGAAGCCCCATCGGGCTCTGATGTTCTCACCGGCTTTGAAGTGGTGGGCACCATTGGTCAGTGCATGTTTGTCTTTAATGCCACAGGTTCGGGCAGTCTGTTGAGCACCACATTCACTTCTCCAAAAGTTGCTTTGCTGGCGATGGAAGGTGCAAACAACAACACAGGTTTTGTTTGGGATAGTGGTTTCAACTTTAGTTCCAACATGGTGTCGCTCTCTGGCGACGGACAATTCGGACTCCGTAAATCTGCAGTCATTTCTGCAGCTACGTCGTATCGTCCGAGTTTTGGTGGTGCAGGTGGCACTACTGCAAGTCAGTACATTAATAGTCAAGCAATTGCAGGAACAGACGTTGCTTCAGGTGGAATTGCAGTACGCGGCATGGTCGCTCCCAATGTCACCGATGTGGTGTATTCGCCGAACAGCACCGATGGTTCACAGCTGGTGCTCAGTATGACCGAAACCGGTGGTAGCCGTACATTGCTTTCCACCGATGGAGGTACATCATTTAGCACCATTGGCGCAGGTGGAAGCCGTTCGGTGGAATGGTGGAATGGTGCAAGTGGGTTGCAGCACATTGCTGCGGGCTTTAGCAACAATGCCAATGAGTTTTTACATGTGAAGTCTTTCAACACAAACTCGGGTACTGGTAAACTCGACATGGGTGATGAACTTGCTGCAACAGCTGCCGAGCGCGATACAAAAGATGCATCTGCGCGAAAAGAATTCAGCTTCCCTGGTGCAGCTAACCCGTCAGGTGCAGCACTAACCCCAAGCAGTTTTGCTTCAGGCGGTAACCAGCACTTGCTTTCAGCAATTGAAGGCATCGCAGGAAAAGATGCGATGTTGGTTGGTGTCAATAAGTGCAGTCAGAACCTTGGTCCATCTGGATGCGAATCGAGCGCGGGTTCTGTGGCGTTGGTAGGCATTAGTGCCAACAGCTCCACTGGAGCAGTCACACTCAGCAATGTTAAATACTTTGGTTCAGAAGTTGCTGCCGCCGGTGCAACAGCAGCAGGCACCGGAACATATGCAGGTGATGTCAAAGCAATTCAATATTGCCCCACTGGTTCCGCAACAAAAGTTGCCGATACTGCATTTATCTCAGTTGGAGGCAAGGGCATTTACAAAATCACTGCGGTGAGCACAGCGCCTGCACATGCTGCAACAGGAACAACAACTGGTACCTACAAAGACCTGAAAGTCGACTGCGATACTGGTGTCATTGCAGTAGCTGGCTCTGATGGTTTGTACTTCTCAGTTGATGGTGCAGCCAAGTTCATAAAAATTACGACAACCGTGGCTCCTGCCGGTGGTCAACCGCAACCACCTCAGCAAGGCGGTGGCGATGCACCAACTGCGGTAGCTCTGCAAGCCGATGGCACCACTGGTGAAGTAACCATGATCGTTGCATCAGGCAATGGAGACATTAAGTCTGTAGAAACGAGTTTCACCGCTTTAGGAGTAAGTGCTGCCGATACAAAAGCTGGAACCGCTACAACTCCAACTGCGGCCATTACTCCTGCTGCCGATTCATTGAATGAATTGAATAGTTCAGCAAATGGAAAAAATACGGGTGCAGTTCTTGACTTAGAGATTCCTAATACGGCCGCCGACAAAGTAACGGCAGCTGGAGTTCGCACACTAAGTGTGCGCAAGTTTGCAACCGCATCGAAGTTGTCTGCTGGTACAGGTGGCGGTGCTTTCAAGGCATCGTTGCGCACCACAACCACCTCCTCGGGAAGTGGCGCAGGCACGCCTGGAGTCGGTGGAACAACTCCAGGTGCAAATACTCCTGGAGTTGCAGCACCAAAAGTAGTGTCAGTGAAGAAAGGCAAAACAGTTTCTGTAACTTCTGCACTGAAGACACTTGGCACCACCGTGGTTGCTAAATCAAAAATTGTGGCCACAGTAAGCACGGCGTCAAAGAAAATCTGCTCTGTGTCAAAAACAAATGTGGTGAAAGGCTTGAAGGCTGGCAAGTGCTCGTTAACAGTAAAGATCACTCCACCTGCAACGAAGAAAGTGCCTAAGCCAAAAACCACCCCGAAGAAGATCTCAATTACTATTGCATAGCTAGTGCCGCGCGTGCTTCGCCCTCAGGGTTGCGGTACGCGCGGCCAATGGCATCAATCACAATGCGACGAAGTACGCCTTCAGGTATTTCTGCTTTGCCAATTAACTCGGGAGTAATTGGTGTCATGCGTTGGTAGCCCACAGTGAAGGGGTCCACACCGTAAGTAACAGGCACGGTGAAGGGAATTGCACTGCGCCCAACGGGAACATCGCCGTACCACAATTCCATGTCGCCCCTAAAGCGCCCAGTGGCAGTGAACGTTGCACGTACATCTATTTCACCTACCGGAAGTTCAACGCTTGCTGAAACGATGGTGGTGAGAGCGCCAAGAAAGTTGTAGGCGTAATGCAGGCGACGACCTTTGAGGTACAACGCGTAACCACCTGCATGACCACCGTGGCAGACCAATATGCCGTCGCAGTTACCAACAGAGGGAACATTCAGTGCGGCAGTAATTTGGAACGAACGATTCTTGAGGTTTGGTGCAGTGGATTCTGGCAATGGTGAAATGCCGGGAAGATACACGTAGCGATCGCGTAAGAAGCGGCGGTCGCCGTATCGCGCTGGTTGATTGTTCAACGGCAGCACTTGGTTGGCTTCCGCTTCTGTCCACCACAAATCTTGTAGTTCTTTTAACTTGTCGGGAAATTGCTGTGCAACGTCGTTGCACTCCGAGAAGTCGTTGGCAATGTTGTACAGCTCCCAAATGTCGTCATCGAACGACGGGTTCGCATTGCGACTTTCGTAGTTCATCATGCCTGGTGGATGAAAGACCACTGCTTTCCAGCCATCGTGATACAACGCACGCGATCCAAGCATTTCGTAGTACTGCGTGATGTGCTTGCTTGGTTCTGCCGCGCTTTCCAACGTGTGGGCAAAACTCACACCGTTAAAGGGGGCTTGTGCAACACCATTAATTTGCTCTGGTGCCTCAATGCCAATGACATCAAGCAATGTGGGAAGCACATCAACAATGTGAAGATACTGATGGCGTATTCCTCCAACATTTTTTAAACGACTTGGCCATTGCACTATGAGCGGATCGCACACACCGCCTTCGTGTGTATCGCGCTTGAAGCGTTTGAGCGGCGTATTGCCGGCCCACGCCCAGCCCCATGGGTAGTGGTTGTTGGAATGCTCAGAACCAATGAGGTCAATGCGCTTTAAGTTCTCTGCCAAACTTTCAGGAACAAAGTTGTAGAAATACTTTTCGTTGAAACTGCCACCAGGCCCACCTTCAGCAGATGCACCGTTGTCGCTCATAATGAGCACAAGCGTGTTGTCATATTCATCAATAGATTTGATGAAATCGAGTAGGCGACCCACTTCAGAGTCGGTGTGAGTAAGAAAGCCAGCGAATGCTTCCATAAGGCGTGTATACAAGCGTCGCTCGTCGTCGCTCAGCGAACTCCACGCAGGTACCCATGTTGGGCGTTCCGAAAGAATGGTTCCTTCTGGTAATAACCCCGATGCCATTTGGCGAGCAAAAACTTCTTCACGCCACGTGTCCCAACCTTGGTTGAACTTGTCGCGGTATGCATCAATAAATTTTTTCGGCGCTTGGTGTGGAGCATGACATGCACCTGGTGCGAAGTACACAAAGAAAGGTTTTGTTGGCGAAAAAGCACGAAGGTCTTTGATGTAACCAATTGCTTTATCGGTGAGGTCTTCGGTGAGGTGGTAACCCTCTTGCGGAGTTTTGGGTGGGTCAACAATATGACTGTCGTGAATAAGGTCGGGGTGGAACTGGTCGGTCTCGCCACTCAAAAAACCGTAGTAGCGCTCGAAGCCTTTATTGAGTGGCCAATGTGTGCGTGGTCCGCCCAAGTTATTTTCATGTGCAGGTGCAAGGTGCCATTTACCTAAACCATAAGTTGCATAACCATTCCGTACAAGAATTTCTGGAAGGAAGCCGTTCTCTTCAGGAATGTTGGCGTCATAACCAGGGAAGCCCGATGCAGTTTCCACGATGCGTGCCATGCCACTTGCATGGTGGTTACGCCCGGTCATTAAACATGCGCGAGTTGGTGAGCACAGTGCAGTGGTGTGGAAGTTTGCGTAGCGCACACCGTGAGCAGCGAGTGCATCGAACGTTGGTGTTGCAATGTCAGAGCCATAACAACCAAATTGTGCGTAGCCCACATCGTCGAGCAACACCATCACAATGTTTGGAGCGCCCTGTGGTGGTTGAGGCAGGTCGGGCCACGCCGCTTCAGAATCTTCGAATGTGCGACCAATACGACCAGTGAAGTTCTTTTCGAGCCCCATATACCCTCCTGCGCTGTTACGACAGTTTCACATATATTTGCACTGCTAGTGCAAATATATGTGGCGACCCAGAGACAGGACTAATTGGCCTGAGTGACAATGAACCCAATGCCAATGAATTGGGTGATTCCCGCAAGAACAGTAAAAACATGCCAGATCTCGTGGTAACCAAAAATGTGTGGCACCAACCGCGGACGTTGGAGATAAAAGAGAACTGCCCCAATGGTGTACAACACGCCACCAATGCCGAGCAACACCATCGCTGTTTGACCAGCATCCCTTGTTGCTGCAGGAAAAATAAAAACCCCCGCCCAACCAAGAGCGATGTACAACCCACCAGTAATGCGCCGAGCGCCCCAGCCAAATTTAAAAACCATTCCCATAATTGCCGCAACCCAAACAAAGCACAGGAAGGGAATACCCCACGAATGGGGCAGGGTGAGCAGGCAGAGCGGGGTGTAGGTGCCCGCAATGAGAATAAAGATCATTGAATGATCGAGCTTCTGCATGATTTTTTGCACGTGGGGTGTGCGTGTAAAGAGGTGGTACGAAGCCGAGGTGGAATAGAGAGCAAAAAGCGAGAACACGTATATGGAGGTGGCGACTCGGGCAATGGCGCTTTGTGCAGCAAGTATGAGCAATGTTCCAGCGGGTATGGCTACCAAAGCGGCAATGCCATGTATGCGACCACGCCATAGGGGGCGCCACTTCCCGTTGTAGTGCTGAAAAATAGGCGGGCTATTTTTCGAAATCGGCATATTCATAGTGTGTCAGTTCAAAGCACATTTGTCTCATTCATAGTGAAGAACTACGTAAGATTTAGGCATGCCTGACATCCTCTCGTCACTTCCCGTTGAGTATCTCTTCACTATTCATGCAACTGTCGCTGCTCCTGTGCCTATTCCGGGTGGGCCAGCAGGCACACGAGTAATTGTGAATGTAACGGGCGGCACCTTTGCGGGACCAAAAGTTTCCGGCACGGTCACCATGGGTGGCGACTGGCTCACCATGCGAACCACAGGTACTGCGCATCTCGATGTGCGTGTATTGCTCATTACCGACGATGGCGTTGCTATTCATATGACCTATCAAGGCATCATGGCGCCAACCGATGACGGTGTGCGCATTATTACTGCACCGCTTTTCCAAACAGGCGATGAACGTTATGCCTGGCTCAATGATGTGCAAGCTGTTGCAATTGGTAAACCATCAAAAGATGCAGTCGACTACGACGTGTATCGCATTTTATAAACGTCGCTCGCGCGCTGCTGGCATCCAATTGGGTCCAGCTGTTTCATCAATGCGCTCAACAAACCGTGCACCCACAGGTTCAACGAGTTCAAGAAACTTTCGAGTGTTATCTTCGCCAAATATTTTCCACTGGCGCACACAGAGTTCATTCGTTTGTTTTTCTAACTCTTGACGAAACGAAATACCTTTTGCATTAATTGATCCATCGGAAACAAACCCACGTGCGCTGAGGTTTTCGAGCGCCGCTGCAATGAGTGCATCGTTGGCACCTCTGCTGCGCGGAATCCATTCTTTCGGGTACCCCATCCACGCATCGTGCAACAGACCAGCTTCAATAGGGTCTATTTCGTGAGTGAGCAACAGTGCCCAATGTGTATCGCCACGCCATTCGCGCAGAGCATTCACCGCCAACCAGGCCGATACCACTGGGTTATTGGGGCGAGGCCATGCTTTGTGGGCAGCAAACAGCACGCGACCTTCTTGTGGAAGCACATCAACAGTGCGCCAGAGGTCTGTTGCGAGGTTGCCCAGGGGTTCACATATTTCTGGCGCTATTTCAAGAAGTCCTTCACGAACAGATTCATCACGCGCATCAGACATTTCTTGCCATGTGGCATGGGGAGAAGCGAGGTCGAGTGAGAAATGAATCAGATGCCGCGAAATGGAATAAAAAGCGCTATGCACAACATCAACGCCTGCTGCAGCAAGTGGGGCCGCACGGTTAGCGATGTAATGACCTAAGCCATCTTGAATGCCAAAAGCTGCATGACGTGCTTCAGCTCGTGGGTCCCAAAAAATCCACCCAATGAGTTGGTGTGAGGCAAATGCGCTGCGTTGTGTGAGGTCTAACCACAGAGTATTGTCTGAACTCATGGCATGACCGTAGTACAGGCCAGTACAAAGTGAGAGAAATAAAAAACGGGCCGCTAGGAGTACTAGCGGCCCGTTTCAAAAATCTGCTGGAGAATGTTTAAGCGCGAAGGCCTTTATTCACCATATTGATGACAGCATCTTTCACAGGAATCATCCCGTAAACAATTGCTCCACCGGCAACGATATTCATCCAATCATCTTTCAACAAGAGACCCCAGCGTGCGGCGGGAGTGATGTCGAGAAGCCAAATCATCAAGATGCTGACGACGAGACCCCAATGGGCGCCGATGAGCGGCAACTTGCGGATGGTGTCGGATAATTTGAGGGCCCCGAGTACTGAATCGATGACGGCGGTAACCGCACCAAGCAGAACTGCGAGGAGGAGTAATGCTCCAAGTGTGTACATAACTATCTACCTCTTTTCTGCAGGGAAACCCTGCAGAAGTGACCGTAGGCACATTCAGGGGATAGTGGGGGATATGCCGTGGGGTACTTATGTTTATTGGGTTTGAGTGAAGTCTTACAACCCCAAAAGCGCCGCAATGGCACGTTCGGGTCCGGTATCCCCGGGCAGTTCGTAGCTTTCCAATCGGCTGATGTAGGTAATAGACACTTCACCTGCACCGACTGCTCCGCCATCGGTATGAATGGGCAAGGTGAGTTCATCGCCCCATGCCATACGTACGTAATACGAATCGTTGTGGCCTTCTTTTTGCTCCATGGTCGCAGTAGCCATTGCTCGTGGGGGGTCGCTGCCCACCACGGTGCGGCGCCAATTTTTGATTTCAGAAACCGGCAGGTTAGGAACATTCACGTTCACCACAACTGGTTCAGACGGTGGATTGGCAATGAGGCCCTCAACAACAGCGTCGGCCACTGTTGCAGCCGATTCCCAGAGTTGACCCTTCACCATGTCGTCCCAGCCTTGGCCTTCAACGCCCATGCCATTGACTGCTTGGCTAATAGCAACGCCATTAATGCCAGCATTGCGGGCAGTGAGTGCAGCACCAATGGTTCCCGAGTGATACACACTGCGCCCCACGTTTGCGCCGGGGTTAATGCCAGCAACAACAAGATCAAACGGTGCACCAAAAAGTCCGAGTCGAGCAAACATCACGCACAATGCAGGTGGACCACTGAGCGCCCACGACTCTTTCATTCCATCTATATGGGCTTTATGCACTTCTGGCTGCATGAGGTGCAATGCCCCAACCGCGGAACTCGCACCGGAGTATTCGCGGTCGGGAGCAACCACTACAACTTCGCCATGGCGATTCATTGCACGAGCAAGAACGTGCAGGCCTACAGAGTCAATACCGTCATCATTAGTTACCAAAATGCGCATATACCTGTTTAGCCTATGAACAATGGGTTTCATACAACCGAAAGATGAACACTTAGTGTCGAAGACAATGAGAAAGGGGAGAAGCCCCGACTAAGGTGTGACCGTGGGGACAGCGAAAAAAGCAAAGAAAACAGTGGCAAAGAAGGCTTCTGCAAAAGTTGTAGAGCGCTTAAAGCCAGGCCCTAAAAAGCAGCCAATCAACCTCGCCCCAGCAATTCAGCAGCGCGAGCGTAAGGCTGCCTTGGGCCGTGTGAGCCAAGACGAGGCAAAGACCCTCATCCTCAACACTGCGATTGCGATGCTTCGTGAACGACCAGTTTCAGATGTTTCTAGCCGCGAAATTGCCCATGAATCGGGGCTGAATCACAGTTACATTGCCCGATACTTCGGTAGTAATCACGAGATGCTTTTCTGTGTCGTGGAAATTATGACGGAACATCTCAAGAAGTATCGCGATAATGGCGACGTCGCGGCACTGGTGAAAGATCCAGATGCCAATTTGCGCTTTAAATTGATGGAGTATCTGCTTGCTGAAGGCTTTTCTCCAGAACGTTTCGCCGTGCTTGCTATTGAGCAGCGAGTAAACACGGAAGCATTCTTTGCGGCAGCTTTCAAACTCGATAAACGAGCAGCCCGTGTGTATCGCGCGAAAATTGGCATGTTGTTTCTGCTTGCCGATGAAAAAATGCTGGCAGCTTCTGCAATCGATAAAAGCACTCGCACAGACATCATCAACCTCGTTCTCCATGAATTAGGCGACGCCAAGAAAAATGCCGAGAAATTGGGCTGGCAATAAAAGTGTCTCAGGAAAGCGTTTCCCAGTCTGAAATGGGAAGCTCGCAAGTTGCAAGCACTGTATGCATGTTGTGTTCCTCGCCCTATGGCAAGGAATGGACCACGCCCGAGGGCAAAGCACTTTTATGCCCAACCTGTGCAACCCTGAACGGAATCGGCTGCCCGTAAAACTGCACTAGTCGGTGTTCTATTGTTATGACATGGGAACACTTGACGGAAAAGTAATCATCATCACGGGGGCAGCACGCGGACAAGGTGAAGCCGAAGCAGAGTTAGCTGCACAAGCCGGAGCAAAAGTTGTTGTCACCGACATCATTGACGGTCAGCATGTTGCGAAAGAAGTGGGTGGCCTTTTCATTTCACACGATGTCACCTCGTCAGAACAATGGGCAAACGTTGTACAGAAAACACTGGCTGCTTATGGCCGTATTGACGGGCTTGTAAACAACGCAGGTATTTGGAAACCAGGTGGTGTTACACAAGCAACCGAAGCAGAGTTCCGCCAAATTATTGATGTCAACCAAGTTGGGGTTTTTCTTGGCATGCAAGCAGTGTCGGCAACGATGATTGCGCAAAAGTCGGGTTCCATTGTGAACATCTCTTCTGTTGCGGGAATGCGTGGTTTACGAGCCATTGCTTATGCAGCAAGTAAATGGGCAGTACATGGCATGACCAAAACTGCAGCGCGAGAACTTGGCGCACACAACGTACGCGTGAACTCGGTGCACCCCGGCTTTATTGAAACCGACATGTTGCCCCAAGGTATTGAAAGCATCATTGCGAACCAGGTGCCTATGCAACGCACTGCTGACGCAAAAGAAGTGGGCGAGGTCGTGATGTTCTTGCTAGGCGACGCTGCGTCTTATGTAAATGGCGCCGAAATTATTGTTGACGGCGGATTTATTGCGTAAGGAAGTTAATTCCAACCCAGGCGCTTAGTTGTTGCTTTGTGCTGAGCAATTTCATCGAATGCCATGGTGCGAACATCGAGCGCTTCTTCGGGTGTAATACCGAAACTCTCCATAAGAAACAATTCAGACCATAAAAGAACGCTCGACTTCACTGCAAGTGCTTGGGCGAACCTCGGGGTCATTCCCATTTTTTGAAACTGAATGGCCAATTCACCATTGAGTTCACGCGACTTTTCTGCAAACCGCTTTGGCTTCACTCCACAAGTAATGAGGTACTGAATGACCTGTTGACGCTGGCTCGTGTATTTCCGGCCGACTGCCAAAACGGTGAGGTCGAATGTGATTGGCTCTTCGCCACGCTTAATGCGGGCCTCAATTTCCTTTTGGGTGGCCGCTTGCGCCAAACGCGCCAGTTCGTCGGTGACGGCAGTAAAGAGGTCAATGCGGGTACCGAAATAGCGAAAAACGTAGCCATGGTTGAGCCCCGTAATTTCCGCTATTTCCTGCAGGGAAATATCGGGAATGGGTTTCTTTGCAACGAGCGAAATAGTGGCATCGAGAAACTTCTGGGTGGCAGCTGCGCGGCTATAGCGAACGGGTTTTGCCTCAACTTTCGCTGCAGGTTTCTTCTTCGCACTTGGCACTTCGCTACTTTACTCCATTTAATGCGATGCAATTGTTACAATTACCCCGCATCTAAGAGCGCAAAAAGATCAGCCAGCTCTGCCGATTGAAGATCAAGCGTTGGTAGTAGAGAAATTTCAGCATGAATGAAGGCGAGAACAACAACGCCATTGCTGAGTGCACGTGCCGGTAGCACGCCTGAATTTTTGAAATATTGGGAAATGCACGTATAAATTTTTCTATTCCCATCCTGAAAACGAGATTCAGGCACTCCTTGACTTGCCAAATACTGCAGTAAATGGATGTGCTGGGCACATAAAGACCTACAGAGCTCCACAAGTTGAGCGAAATGAAGCTCTTTGCTTGAAATCTCGCGCTGCAGTGTTTCGCTGGCTTGGGAAGCAAGCAAATCAGACGCCTCTATATATAGGTCAAGACGAGTACCAAAAAAACGATAGATGTAGTGCTGATTTACATCTGCCTGGTCTGCGATGTCGGCCAAAGTGAGTTCCGCTGGTGTTTTTGTGCGCAACAAAGTAGTCGTTGCGCCAAGAAAGCGTTCGACGGCATCAACCCGGGAAATTTTTTCAGAGGGCAGGCCTCTCCCCTTGCTTTGTAGTGAAGTACTGCTTATAGTGTATCAAATCACTACGTAGTACAACGCTACAAATGTCGAAAGGCGTTACATGTTCACTGCATCAACCACTGCACAACGAGCAACAAAATGGAGAGCTTTTAGTGTTGCCTTCTCAATCATTGCAACGCTTCTTGTTGCAGCAACTTCGCTCGCGCCGCGCGCAGCATTAGCAGACACTGGTGAGGCCGCATTTGGAACTCCAACGCAGGCGCTTCAAGCAGCAATCTCGCTCGGTGACACACATACGTGCGTTATCAAAAACTCCAACTTATTGTGTTGGGGAGACAACACGTGGGGCAAGCTAGGCAACGGCACTGTGAGCAACACAAATAGGCCTACATATGTACTTGACCGTGCTGGTTCAACTGATTTGCTCTCTGGTGTCATTGGCGTTATTGCATCAGAAAACCACACATGTGCACTACTCAACACAACCAAAGTGAAATGTTGGGGTATTAGCTGGCGAATCGGAAAACATCAATCTTCGGGAATCGCTAGCCCTTACCCAACATTTGTGAAGAACCTCTACTCGAACCAGACTGAATCGGACGCCTCCCCAGATTTAACTGGGGCGGTTGCATTGTCTGCAACTGCCTACAACACATGCGCGGTGATTAACGATGGGCGAGTGAAGTGTTGGGGCGACACCACTGGTGGAGGAAAAACCTTCGCTGGCGTTGGCTATGTATTGCTCTGTTCCAGTGATGTCTATACCAATAGTTGCGGAAGTGGTCAAACGAACAATGTGCAGCTCACAGGAGTGAAGCAGCTCAGCATGAGCGATCAAACTGCATGTGCGGTAAAAACTGACGAAACACAATTATGTTGGGGAACGTCAAACGGTGTGTGGGGCTATCCGGGCGCGCAGGCACCGGCAACCCGAGTGTATGCATCAAGCGCTCATCCGGGAACCAATGGGGCGAAAGCGATGGCGCCTAGTGGCTATACCTCATGCGGCTTGTTTGAAATATCCGGGCGGGTCGTTGGAATCTCAGGTGGTCAAGTGAAGTGTTGGGGTAAAAATGGATCAAAAGGTTTGGGTCGGGGTGAAGAGCTAGCAGATAACCTCTCTACAGATTACGAAGCGGGCAATGCTCTAGATGTAAGTACGGCAATTGCGATCTCTGGAGAGAGGCAAACTTTTTGCTCGCTCATTTTTGACCGCACAGTAAAGTGTTGGGGAAGCAACGACAATGGCAAAGTGTCAGTTGGGGCAGTTGGAACCAGCGGCACCCCACGATTGATGAGAACTGGAAACCTCAGTAGCGCTGTGATCGAAGATATTTACGCTGTCTCGGTCGGTGGAACTCACGTCTGCATCATTATTGGTTTAACCGGAAACGTGAAATGTTCAGGATCTAACAGCTCGGGTCAGCTTGGCGATGGAACAGCTTCTACCTCCGCTGTCAACATGGTGACGGTGACGGATACAACCGGGAGTGGAAGTCTCACCGGCGCAGGTGCAGACAATATGCCACCTACTTATAGCTCATCAGCGGTGAATACCGCGGGCACAAAAGTAATTCTTACGTACAACGAAGTTCTCTCTGCAGCAGGAACGATTCCCACAAGTCTCTTTACCGTCAAAGTTGGTGGTGTAACTAAAACAATTTCGTCAGTAACTGTCGACGGGCTGACTGTGGAATTAAATATGACAGAACGTATTGCGCCAGGAGCTGTAGTGCTGCTGTCGTATGGAGATCCAACTACAAGCGTTGATGACTCAAATGCCGTAGAAGACTCGTCATTCAACGACAGCTCTAGTATTCCTGAAGCTCAAATTACAAACGGTTCAACTACAGAAGCAGTTGCCCCCACTTTGGTGTCGGCGGCTATTGACACAACAGGAGAGTTTTTAACTCTCACTTACAGCGAAGCGCTTGGTACAACAACAGCAGCAACAACTGCTTTCGCAGTGACTTATGGCGGATCATCGCGGACACCAACTGTGAGGTCGGTAACCGGGTCCACTGTTGTTTTGACTTTGTCTCCTCGAGTTCAGCGCACCGATACGGTCACTGTTGCTTATACGGCGCCAACAGCAGATTTGGGAACAACGAACACTGCAGTTCAAGACAGCGTGGGAAATGATGCGGCTTCATTTACTGCAACAGCTGCAACCAACAGTTCTACCTACGACACCGTGGCACCGACGTTTGTATCGGCCGCGATGAATGGCCTCAAGACAAAAATGGTACTTACGTTCAGCGAGGCTTTGAGCGCAACGGTTCCCACAGCTGGGCAGTTTAGGTATCAAGTAAACGGTGGTGCCTCCATTACGCCTACTACGGCGGTGGATGTGAGCGGTTCAACAGTTGAAGTAACGCTGAATACTGCGATCGTGGATGGCGACTTAATCGTGTTCACTTATACCGACTCATCAGGTTCTGACGACGTAGCGGCTATTCAAGACGCAGCTGGAAACGATGCGGCAAGTATTTCTACTTTCACTACTGTTGCGAACGTTACCGATACAGATGCTCCTACAGTGCAATCTGCTGCGGTGAATACTGCAGGCACAACTTTGACGCTCACTTACAGCGAGGCGCTCGGTTCTAATACTGCGGCAGCTTCAGATTTCACGGTGACTGTTGGTGGTTCTGCTCGTACTGTTTCAGGTGTTGCTGTTTCTGGTTCCGCAGTGGTGCTCACTTTGGCATCTGCAGTTCAACGGGGCGAGACAGTAACAGTTGCCTATGCGGCTCCGGCTTCGAGTGCGTTGACTACTAACAACGCTATTCAAGACAGTGTCGGCAACGACGCTGCATCTTTCAGCTCATCTGCAATTGTTGCAATAAATAGTTCGACAACAGACACAGTCGCTCCAGTCTTGGTCTCATCTGCAGTGAATGCTGCTGGTGCTGCAGTGCTTACCTTTAGCGAAACGTTGGGTGCAACGGGGCCAAGTGCCTCGGCGTTCACCGTGACCGTTGACGGCGTAACGCTCACTGTTACCGGAGTGACCATTGTTGGTTCAACCGTGGTCATTGTGACCAGCCCAAAGATTGAGGCTGGCAAAGCAGCAACAATTGTTTATAACGCACCTTCATCGAGTTCAGCGACCAGTAACAGCGCAATTCAAGATGCAATAGGAAATGATGCCGCAGGGGCCACGTTCACGGTGTCGAGTGCAAACAATGCTTCGACATATGACCCAACGCCTCCAACCCAAACAGGATCAGCAGTAAATGATGCTGGAAAGCTTGTTATTTCCTATAGCGAAAACCTTGCAACACCCGGCCCAGATGCGTCGCAGTTCACCGTGACCATTGATGGCAAGACTGCAACCATTGTGAGTGTTGAAATTGTTGATAACAAAATTGTGATCACAACATCGCCACTTATTGCTGGTGGAGAAGCGGTGACGTGGGGCTACGCCGATGCAACAACTGGTAACGATACAAAAGGCATTCAAGACGCTGCTGGTAATGACGTTGGTTCTGGAACAAGCGGTTCTGGTTCGGTAACAAACGGTTCAAAGGTCTCAAATGTCGACCCAGTACCGCCAACAGTGACTGGTTCTCAAGTTGATGACGGTGGAAAGGTTGTTATTTCTTTCAGTGAAACAATTGCGACACCGGGCCCAGACTCTTCACAATTCATTGTGACCATTGATGGTTCACCGGTGACCATTGTGAGTGTTGTGGTAGTAGATAACAAAGTTGTTATTACTACTGCGCCGCTTGTGGCTGAAGGCCAAACCGTCACATGGAAATACGCTGACACCACCACGGGCAATGACCAAAAAGCAATTCAAGATAAATCTGGAAATGACTTGAGTAGCACATCAGGCTCGGGTTCAGTGAGCAATGGATCGAAGGTAACTAAAGAAGCAGCCGAATTGGAAGAAGACCCAACTACCACCATGTTGAGTGATGAAGTCACTGTTGATGGTGTGAGTGGCACCGCAACATTTGGTGATGGTTCACAAATTGTGGTTTCGGGTAAAAACCTGAAGATTCGCTTCAAGACGGGTTATATCGGAAATGCCGGTGGAACAGTAACGGGTACATACTTGGTGGGTAAAAAGAAAACTAAGTACAAGTGCACCGTTGAAAGCTTCGGTACTGAAAAGAAGAACCCTTCTGCAAAACGCATTTACCCAAGTAAGAAGATGGGTTTGTGGTTTAAGAAGAAGGTCTACTCGCCTAAGAAACCGTGCGTGATGCCAACTGCAATGCAGACAGCATTGAAAACACAGCGCATCACCTTGACGGTGAAGTTGAACTTCAAGCGGTTGTGGCCAAATACAGCCAAGGCAATTGACGATCAAGGAAAGCCAATTCCTAAGTCAACGCGCATCATGAAATTGAAGATTGGTAAAACACCAACGAAATAGCAAGAGGTAGGGGTCGTGTCCGCTGATGTGCGGGCGCGGCCCCTCTTCTATTGTTTTGCCAGGGGGTATACCAATGGCAACACTGTTAGCTCGTGTCACTATTAAAGAAGGCTGCGAAGCACGCTTTGAAGAAGTTGCGCGTCAAATGTACGAACGTACACACGCTGATGAAGAAGATGTGCATCGATATGAGTACTGGCGGGGCGCCGAGCCACGTACGTATTACTGCATTGAGTCGTATGCCGATGTGGTGGGTTTTTTAAAGCATCAGTCGAGTGCGCACCATCATCATTTCGGACCCGATTTTCGTGACCTCATTGAAGCCATCACAATGGAATGGGTTGACCCCATTGGCCAGGCATCGCCGTTGGCGCCAACAAACAATCAACAACTGCCAGATGATGCGACTGAGCAAATGAAAGCGATATATCCACGTTTTGCCAGTATTTATGCCGCTTGGTGGGGAAAGTTGCGCTGAGTTCAACTCGGCTGCCTTTTTGATGCATCGCTAAACTCGGGAAGTCTTCAATGAATACCTAGTGCAAGAGAGATCACCTCGCATGGAATTTAATTACCCTCCCGCAGCCGATGCCTATCGCGTCAAAGTTCGCGCATTCTTAGACCAGCACCTGCCTGCACAGTGGAAGGGTATTGGCGCCTTAAACCGAGACGAAGCGAATGCATTCACTGAAACATGGCGTGAGACGCTTCGCGATAACGGGTTCTTAGCTGTGAACTGGCCAAAAGAATACGGCGGGCAGGGTCTGAGCTCCATTGAAGCAGCTGTCATTTCGGAAGAATTCGCTCGCGTAGGTGTGCCCACTGTTGGCCCGAGCGACATGTTCGGCATCAGCATGTTGGGGAACACGTTGCTCGCCATTGGCACTGAAGAACAAAAGAAGCACTACCTTCCACGCGTGTTGTCGGGCGAAGACCTGTGGTGCCAAGGTTTTAGTGAGCCAGCAGCAGGCAGCGACTTGGGAAACTTGGGTTGTCGTGCGGTGCTCGATGGCGATGAATGGATCATTAACGGACAAAAGACTTGGAATACAGGTGGTCATCATGCCAACCATATTTTCGTACTCGCTCGCACAGCACCCGATGAAGTGAAGCATCGCGGAATTACTTTTTTGCTTGTTGACATGCGTCAGCCCGGTGTTGAAGTGCGACCCATTCGCATGATGTCGGGTGACTCTGAATTTAATGAAGTCTTTTTTACCGATGCTCGTTGCCCGAAGGGCAATGTTGTTGGTGAAGTAAATGGTGGCTGGATGGTCACCATGACATTGCTGGGCAATGAGCGTGGTGCCGGCGCAGCTATTAATGCCCTGGGCTTTCGTGCAGAGTTAGACAAACTCATTGAACTAGCTAAGGAAAAAGGTGTTACTGACGATGCTGTTATTCGCCAACGTTTAGCAGTTGCCTATTCAAAGGTTGAAGTGATGCGTTTCCTTGGTTACAGCGCGTTGACATCTTTTTTAAATGGTAAAAAGCCAGGCCCCGACGCCTCAATTGGAAAACTCTTTTGGGCGGAATATCACAAAGAAGTCACTGAACTCGCTGTCGATATCTTGGGTGCCGATGCGTTAACCCCAAGTGGTAAACCAGCACTTTCATACTTACGTTCCGATGCGGTGGGTTCGCCGAACTCAAGTGCAAGCTGGGTAGACGTATTTCTCAATGCCCGTGCGGGTTCTATCTATGCGGGCAGTAGCCAAGTGCAACGCGGCATTGTTGGAGAGCAAATGCTGGGGCTTCCTAAAGAGCCACGCGCCGACGCTGGGCCATGGCGCGCGATTCCAGGGCACGGCTAGTAAAAACTTTCTTTTACGAGTAATTTTTCTTGCTGTAAGGTTTTGAAGTGACCAACATTGCCGACACTCGAACGCGCATCTTAGAAGCTGCGATGTTTGCGATTTCAGAAAATGGCGAAGGTGCGATACGTGTACAAAAAATTGCAGAGTCGGTCGGGGTGCGAGAACCCTCTGTATATCACTTCTTCAAAAATCGTGAAGCACTTGTTGAAGCAGCACACGTAGAGCGGTATCGCCGTAGTTTTATTGAGATGGTGCAGCCTTTCCAGGCCGGAGTAGCGTTATCCGATAATGCAGAAGATTTTCAACGCATCGTCAAGAAAATTCTGAGTCTTATTTATGTTCCGCAGCGTGAAAAAATTCGTAGTATCCGAATAAGTGTGATGGGAGCAGCCCAGGCCAGCCCCGCTATCGCTGAAGAAATTAGGCAAATCAATTACGATATTTGCAGCGAAATTGCCGCCGTTTTTATTGCTGCTCAAGCAAAAAATTGGATGCGTAAAGACATTGACCCGCTTGTATCTGCATATTGGATTATCGGTCAATTCATCGGTCGTGTAGCGGCGGAAATGGATCAAGACCGAGTGGACTTAGACAAATGGAATGAAGCATCTGAAGGCGCAATTTTGCATCATTTATTTGGGTAACTAGTAATTCGTTACTGAGCCTGTTGCCATGGTGGTACCGGGCGCAAACGTGGGTACCACGGGCTGCGTAATGGGTCACCATATTTCAGTTGCAACGATAAGCCAGGCGTTAACGGCACTGTTGGTTTTCCTGGCGGGCGCGGTGCGTAAACAATGTCGTCGCCGTACATGCGAATGGTAATTGCACGACGACTGCTGGTGGGTCCGGTTGGCCCTCCGCCATGCAGCACTCCAGGGTGAGCAAGAATGATGTCGCCAGGTGTGATGTCCCACGAGACAATGTCCCACGCATCGCGGTCGGCTTCAATGTTAGGTAGCGGCGGATACTCACTTCCAAAATACGGAAGTGTTGGGTCTTCACTCACGCGCCGCGGGTTGAAACCGTCGTAACGCACACCGTGATGAGTGCCGCGTACATATTCCAAACACTCATGTGCAGGCAACGTGTCGAGGCTGATCCATGCAGATGCAATTTTGCTTCCCTCCATTGGCCAATAGGGAAGGTCTTGATGCCAAGGTGTGCGACCACCATTGGGGCCTTTCACAAACCACTCATCGGAGTACAACCAAATATCGGGGGAGTTAAATAGCACTGCCATCATGTCGGCAAGTGGAGAGTCGTACATGAAACGCTGCAGCTCGGGCGACACTTCAGTAGTGCGTACAAGCTCAATAAATTCCTGATCGGTGCCGTCATAGAAAAGGTGTTTTTTCTGACCCGAATCACCCATCACTCGGTCGAGCCCGAGTTGCAGTAGAAGCAGCCATTCAGGGTGCAGTGCTTGTCTGAGAATGACAATGCCATCACGTGCGTAGGTGTCACACACGGTGGGTGTGATGAGCTTCACAGCTTCGGCGGTAGTAGTAGGAAACTCCATAGCACGACACTAGATCACGTGTGAGCACAGATTTACTAGACCATGTACCGTGCAGTTATGGCTTTGCCGAAGATTCTTGACAATGCATTAGACACCCTGGTTGTTCCCGGTTTTTCACGAATTGGCTACCTCGTGCGAGCAGGACAATTTGACCCGCTTGACCACAATGCATTGGCAGGCAAAATAGTTGTCATTACTGGCCCAACGTCGGGGCTGGGAAAAGCAACAGCCCATCAGCTTGCAGCGATGGGTGCAGATCTGATTCTTGTGGGTCGATCTGCAGAGAAGCTTGAACGCACGAAGAGCGAACTTGTTCAAAACTCAGAAACACAGAAGTTTGAAATTGTGGTTGCTGACATGGGCGATCTAGATGCAGTGCGTAAAGCTTCTCAGCTCATACTTGAATCCACCACAACTCTTTATGCACTCATTCATAATGCGGGTGCTCTTTTAAAGACTCGAGAAGAGTCGCCGCAGGGCTATGAAACAACAATCGCCACTCATGTCTTGGGGCCGCATCAGATGACGACAGATCTTCTCCCGTTATTGAGGTCTTCTTCAGGGCGAGTGATTACGGTTTCTTCGGGTGGCATGTATGGAGCCACGGTGCCAAATATTGCAGGCAATCAATCTCCAGAGATGTCGCCTGCGAGCTACGACGGCACACGCCAGTACGCCATTGCTAAACGTATTCAAGTCACACTTAACGAGATGTGGGCTGTTCGTGAACCACAGGTTTCATTTGCGGCAATGCACCCAGGCTGGGCCGATACGCCAGGCGTACAAGACTCACTTCCGGCTTTTCGACGTGTCATGAAGCCACTCTTACGGAGTCCTGAACAAGGTGCCGACACCATTTGTTGGCTGGCATCTCGCAGTGAGAACGTCGATTCGGGCAAGTTCTGGTGTGATCGTGCGAGCCGAACGATTCATCGCTTGCCTCGCACGCGGAAGTCAGATACCCCCGAAGCTCGTGGGGCGCTTTGGCTGTGGTGCAAAGAGCACATCACGCAATAACTGGGACAACCTCCGAGATGAAGCCACGGATTAATTACCGTGCCATACTTTGTGTATGAAGAACAACATTGGCTCCATTCTCACCAAACGAACGCTTTTGAACCCCACCAATGAAGCACTCTTGGACGTTGCGCAAGGTGTTCGTTTTTCTTATTCCGAACTCAACAATCGAACTAACCAAGTAGCTAACGGTCTGCGGTCACTGGGTGTACAAAAGGGCGACCGCGTTGCCTTGCTCATGATGAACTGCCATGAATTTGTCACAACATTTTTTGCTATTGCAAAAATAGGAGCGGTCATTGTTCCGTTGAACTGGCGTCTTGTACCTGATGAACTTGAATTCATCGTGAAAGATGCTGGTGCAACTGTTCTCATTGCGGGATCCGAATTCGACCAAGCAGTTACAGAACTTCACTCTCGCGGTCACCGCACAGATGTAACCCATTGGATTCGCGTGGGCAACACCGATTCATTGCTTTCGTTTGCACAATCATTTGATTCAATTGTGAACTCCCAGCCATCAACTGAGCCAGAGATCACTGCATGGAA
>Ga0209357_1000223_pt1 | contig 21799 bp, 26 predicted proteins | sample LauGreFBDMM110SD_2_FD_187573 | JGI IMG/M metagenome (GOLD analysis project Ga0209357, IMG submission 187573) | Freshwater lake microbial communities from Lake Michigan, USA - Fa13.BD.MM110.SD (SPAdes) (version 3) | ecosystem: Environmental > Aquatic > Freshwater > Lake | place: Lake Michigan... | reverse complement strand
TCGCCAGCACGTCCGGGCAGCGCTCCAGGGGTTTGCAGAGCCGTTGGCGCAGGCTGGCCGCCTGGCTGGCCAGGTGGCCGTCCACTTGGGGAAGGGCCGGCAGGGGTGAGCGGGCCACCACCAGGCTGAGGCCCCCCAGCCGGGAGACGGCCGCGGGCGGGTAGCGCTCCAGGGCTAGTTCGCTGAGAATGATGTTGCGCGACAAACTCACCACGGCCTGGCGAATCTGGGCCTGCTCCAGGCTGGCTCCCAGGATTGCCCGCAGTAACAACAAACTACCTAGCCAGGCCCCGGCAAAGGTAAGCAGCAGCCGCAGAGCCAAGGGCAAGTTCAGACGCCTGGGTGCCGCAAGATTTAGGGGCCAGGGCAGACTCAAAGGCAACCGCAGCAGGGAAAGGCGGCCCATCAATCGCGGAACTTGCCTTCGGGCACAAACACATAGCCCGAACCCCAAACCGTTTGCAGATAGCGGGGCTTTCTGGAATCGGGTTCGATCAATTTGCGCAGGCGTGACACCTGCACATCCATGCTGCGCAGGTCCGTATCGCTGGCCGGCCCCCGGGCGATTTCGATCAGCCGTTGGCGTGAGAGGGGCCGGTAGGGGTTTTGGACAAAGGCCACCAGCAGGCTGAATTCGCCGCTGGTGATCGTTAAGCGCTCGCCATTGCAACTGAGGGTGCGGGCTTCGAGATCGAGCACGCAGTGGCCAAACACCACCGGTTCGGCGCCCACCACCGGCGCCCCCACCGGCGCCTGGGAGCGGCGCCTAAGTACCGAATCCACCCGGGCGGTGAGTTCGCGCGGCAAAAATGGTTTGGCCAGATAATCATCGGCTCCCTGCTCTAGGCCAATGATGCGATCGACCGGATCACCCTTGGCGGTGAGCATCACGATCGCCAGATCATCGCGGGCATCACGCAGGCGCCGCAGCAAGCTGAGGCCATCTTCCCCCGGCAACATCAGATCAAGCACCAGTAGATCGGGCCGCTGAATCGCAAGGCGGGAGGAAAACTGTTCGGCCGATTCAAAGCAGCGCACGTCATAGCCGTGGCCCTGCAGATAGGTGCTGAGCATCTCGCGCAGGTCGGGATCGTCATCCACCACCCACACCTTGAAGGGCTTAGCCATGGCCGAGCGCCCCCTTCCGTTGGCCGCTTGCGCCGACGGCAGCGGCCCTTTCAACCACCCCGGCCTTGCCTAACTCCTGCTTCCGCACGGCCTGATCAATCGTTCGCTTCCTTCAGCATCCCAGAAGTGCCGCTTCTGCGGCGGTCCTGGGCCGGCCCAGGGGCCCCGAACCTGTGAGCGGATGTGACTCCAGCCCCACCAGCAGCCATATCTGGACACATCTGGGCGGAATTCGGTCCCATCGCCGCAAAACAGCCGTGGAAAGGTCTTTGGGTGCGGCATCCCGTACCCATGGCCAAGGCTCCCCAAGTCAGTCGTTTTAAAACCAATCCCTTGGACTGGAGCCTGATGGGGGGCGTGAATCAATTCCTGACCCAGTGATGTTTGCGTTACTTAAGCGACGTTGGTTGGGGTGCCATCAGCTTTTTTGCTTGCGCCCTACTCAGGTGGCCAGGATCGAAGCGATCTGGTTGCGGCCCTTGCCCTTGGCTAGGAACAGGGCCTGGTCGACCCGGCTGAACAGGTTGAGGAAGCCCTGGTCGCCTGCGCTGAGGCAGCTGAGGCCGCTGCTGATGCAGGGCCGGTAATCGGAATGGGAAAGCCACGCCACGGAGGTTTTCTACCTCCGTGCGGATCGCTTCGGCGATGTCCATCGCTTCATCGCCAATCTGGCCAAATAGATCCTGCGGCCTGCATCAGGGCCAGCTAAGTTGGCGAGCCAAAAGTGGTAAAGCGGAGATTATCTACCCCCCCTATCTCCTCCTTGCCGCCAAAATGTTGTCATGATGCCCCTTCATTGGCCGGCTACCGGACCGCTCTGCCGCTATACCGCAGCTGCCGCTGTCGCCGCCGTGGCGGCCGCTTCCTGCTGCTCCTTAAGTTGCTCCACTTCCCGCTTCAGCAGGGCGCAGAGGTAGTCGGGTGATTTGTAGCGATTGGGCAGGCATTTATGCAGGATTTCCAGGCGCTGCCAGCAAACGGTGCGTTGGATTTTCTTGGGGCTGCGGCCTTCGATAATCAGCAGCCGCATGGCCTTGCAATAGAGCGAATAATTGGCCTCTAGTTCACCGATGGTGAGGGAGGGAGTCTCTGAAGTCATGGGGAAGTGCTGGTGATGCGGGAGCGCCCGCCCGCGGAACAATGCCGTGGTCTTTTCCCTGAAGCGATCGGACAATTAGGTGTGCAGCCAGTGGTGGGGAAGCGATCCCAGCCCAGCCATCAACCCCAGGGGATCACGAGACCCGATCCGCCTGGCCCGCGGAGCCTTAGCTCCGGGGACTATCCCACCCGTTGTCCACCTTTGGAATCGTCCCTCCCAGCTTCAGTCCTACTGCCGCATTGCCCCGGCCTGACCCGCGCACCCCAGGCCAAACGGCGGCTTCTTTACAATTAATTTTCATTTCCAGGCCTTTTGCTCGCTAGGGAACAGGGGGTTCGGCCAGGACTGCTCCGGGCCGGCCTCAGCTGCGGCTTAGGTCGACGTGGTGGGGGGCCAACAGGAACACCAGCTCGCCGAGCCGTTCCTGTTGGCCATCGAGGGCAAAGGCGCCACCCGAGACGAAATCGGCGGCCCTCTGGGCCTCGTCCGCCGGCATCAAGCTGAGGTTTAGCACCACCGTTTTCTGTTGCCGCAGCGCCACAACTGCTTCCATCGCAGCATTGAAGCGATGGGGGTGCATCACCAGCACCTCCTGGCCCCAGGGGTTGGCTGCGAGGGGAATCGGTTCGGCGTTGGCGGGAATCATCGGCTCAATTTGGCGGCTCTTCTGCCGATTGGCCAGCCTCGGCTGCCTCGAGCATCGCTGCCGTCACAACGATCGTTTCGATCGCGTCCTCGTTGTCGAGGAAGGCGTCGAAGGAGCGGTAGCGGCGGATCGTCGGGCCGTTGGTGGGATCGGAACAGACCTCAGGCCAGCTGAGCTCCTTCGGTTTCAGCTCCAAAAAGGCCGCAGTGGCCTCGTCCAGGTCTGCGGCATCACTGAAACCCTCCCCCTGCCAGACCAGCTCGTAAAAGGTCATAGCAGCCGCAGATCTAGCGGCAATTTACGCAAGTTCAGGTGCTCAGGCTGGCCAGGGGGCAGGCGAACGAACTGGCTTCAGTGCCAGCCCACCAGGTGGCTGAACTAGAAAAACACCCTGCTCCCCATCGAGCAGGGCGAGCCACTGCTCCAGAGACTGGCTGGCTCAGGCGCGGCGCTGGCCTGATCAGCAGGTGATCGCCATGGCCAGGCCAGTGCCATCGGGGTCTCCGCCCAGCTCCAGGGCCACGCCCGTGGCCCGGCGTTCGGCGGCCCGCAGGCAGGCCAGGGCATCGAGCAGGTCGTCGGCGGCCCAGCCGCCGCGGGGCAACTGGGCGGTGGTGGCCGCCACCACCCCGGGCCAGCGGGCTTCAATCAGCTCGCTGCGCTGGCGCCGGCCCCCCAGCTGACGTTTGTTCTCCCCCAGGGGCTGGCCGGCCCAGAGTTGGAAGATCACCTCTGGATGGGCTTCGCCAATCCGCTGCCGCCAGGGGATGCGGCGTTGCAGCAGGTCATCCAGTTGGCGGATGCGTGGCAGCAGGTTCCAGGCCTGGCGGCTCAGGGCCCGACCATCGCTGGCGCGACCGATGGCGCAGGCCTCTCCATAGTCCGGCGCTTGGAGCATCGGCCGGATCGGCGCCGGGAAAACGCTGCTGCCGCGGGGACGGCCCAACAATCGCCGCGCCTCCTGGTCGCAACGCCTGGGCCCCGCTTCGCTGAGGCCAATCGGCATGTCTACGGCCACGAGCCAGGGAGCCAAACTGCCACTGTCTGGGCCTCGCTCTGGCTGCAAGGGTGGATTCGATTCCTCCAGACTGGCTAGCCACGGTTCCAGGTCGGGCAGGATGCGGGCCTCCACCTTGCCTAGCCGCCTAGGCCCGGGAGACCCACCCCCATGGCCAAGGTTGCCTGGGGAATCGGGCACTAAAAAAGCGCTGACGGCAAGCCAACCAAGTCGGCAACCGTCAACGCCAATCAGGTAGGGCATGGAGCCCAGTCAATCACTCTTCTTCGTCAGGGGCGCCAGCAGGAAGCAGACGAATCTGCTTGCGGCCGAGCTTGATTTCGAACTCGTCGCCGGGCTCAAGACCCAGCAGGGCGGTATAGGCCTTGCCAACCAGCAGGTTGCCATTGCCCTGCACAGTGGCCACATAGCTGAGGGTGCGACCACCCTTGCCCTTGCCCTTGCCAACACCATCACCCAGGCTGACGCCCTTGGCCTCAAGCAGGGCCTCGTAGAAGGCGGTGAAATTCAGTCGCTCGGTGCCGTCTTTTTTGGTGCTCACATAGCCAGTGGAGCGGACGAGATCGGACTTGCTGACATCGCCCAGCTCCTTGACTTTGGAGAGGAGTTCGGATCCGGTGAGCATGGAGGAGAGAAAACTCTGCAGCAAATGTAGCGAACCGTCGGAGGTGTGCCAGTACCCCAAAGCAAATCCCGTCAGAGGAGAACTCCATGGCAGGGTTTAAACACCAGCCAAGGGGCTCAACCGGGCGGGGTCCCCCGGCTAACAAGTGGAGGGTGGCGATGATCAGCATTGCTCAGATCGCCCTTCTGCCAAGGGATCTCCAGAAATACTGGCGTCCTTGCCCTGGTGCTAGCCCATCCCCAGGGACAGAAAATCAGACCTTGGGCTGCATTCAGCCTGGGATGAAACTGCGCAGTTTGCGGGCATCCGTCCCGGCCCGCTGTTGCAGCTCGGCGGCGCTGAGGGAGGCCTCCTCCCGCTGCTGGGCAGCCAGCACATCCTCGGCTTCAAGCTCGAAGCCATGGCTGCGGCCGAGGGCCAGTAGTTCCTCAAGCTCCAGCGGTTGGCGCAACCGTTCGGCCAGGCTCCCATCGGCTTGGGCAAAGGCCAGAAAGGCATCGAGCGCAGGGAGGGTCAAAGGATCTTCGGCGGTGGGATCTGCAGGGCCCTGTCCTAGCGCTTTGATGGTGGATTGGGCCTGTCTGGCCCCAGCAGCCTGGACGCTGGGGTGCCATCCAGTCGCGCTCCCCTGGGGTCGGGGCCTAGGCCTAGACGGATCAAAAGACCCGCTTGAGCCATCACAGGGGCGACCCAATCGCCGGATTAAGCGAGGCGGCCCAGGCTAGGGATGGCCCGCCTGGGACCCCGCCACTTCCACCGCCAGGGCATTAGTGAGCTGGTGCTGGAGGCTCCGCGGGCCTGTTGCAATCGCAGCAAGTTTGGCTGGCCTGCAGCTGCCCAGATCCCCCCGGCGAAGGGGATGGGATTCCGGATGGGAATGGGGCGAGCAAAGTCCACTCCCCAAGGCGAGTTTGGGGGGCTGCTCTTCTGCTCCAGGTCAAGCACCAGTGATTGAACTCTCACGAATCAGGGCCATTGCGCCGGCTCCCGGGCTGGGCCGCGCCGGGCTGTTGCCTGCAGAATCAGCAGCGATCCCCGGCCTCGATGGGGTACGGGTCCCATCAGGCCCCGCCCTTCTGCCATGTCTGTCCCCCCAGCCTCGCCGGGCGCCGAGCCACCCCTGCCCCGTTGGATGCGCCTGATCGGGGCCGGCCTCACCGCCCTGGTGGCCGTGCTCGCCCTCGTGCTGCTGCACCAGCTGCAGCAGCAGGCCAACCGCAACCAGGCCCTCGAGGGGCGGGTGCAGGACCTAGAAAACAGTCGCGACCTGGAACGCGCCCAGGCCCTGGAGGCCCAACTGCGCGCCTTGGCCCAGCGGCTGCAGGGCCTCGAAGCCAGCGCCGGCCAGGTGCAGGAGCTCGAGCTGCAGCAGCAGGAGCTGCGCCGCCAGCTGCAAAGCCAACTGCAGCGTCCCAGTTCCCAGTCGCCCGAGTTTTTGCCCTTTAACGATCCCTTGCCGGCGCCCGGTCGGGGCCCATTGGGCCAGCCTGGCGCCAAGCCTGCGATCAAATCAACAGCCAAATCCCTCCCCAAATCACCAATCCCCTCGCGCCCCGGCGATGGCCGCCTGCCCTGAAGTCCTCGCGCGGGCCCGACTTCGGCCCCGACGGCTACCTGCCCGTCCTGCCCTTCACCAACCAGCCGGTGGCCGACAGGCAGCTGATTCAGCCCTTAACGGCATCGCCAGAGGCGCTGGGCAGGATATAGCGCTGCAAGCCAATAAATACCGCCAACACCGGCAGGATTGACACCACCGATCCGGCCGCCACCAGGCGCCAATCAAGCGAGAAACTGCTGGCTAGCTGTTGTAAGCCCAGGGGCAGGGTGTAGAGCTTGGGGTCATCGAGGATCACCAGGGGCCAGAGGAAATCACTCCAGGTGCCGATGAACACAAACATCGCCAGGGTGATCAGGTCGGCCCGGGCCGCCGGGACCATCACATTCCACCATTCGCCCACGGGCGTGCAGCCATCAATGCGGGCCGCCTCCTCGAGTTCGGCTGGCACCCCGGCAAAACTTTGGCGCAGTAAGAAGATGCCAAAGGCCGTGGCGGCCTGGGGCAGGATCAGGGCCAGCAAGGTGTTGCGCAGGCCCAGTTGCACCATTAAGAGATAGAGCGGAATCATCACCACCTGAAACGGAATCAGGATCGTGGCCACCACCAGGGCCAGCACCATGCCCCGGCCGGCAAAGCGCATCCTGGCCAGGGGATAGGCCGCCAGGGAGCAAAACAACAGGTTGGCGATTACGGCGATGCCACTAACAATCGTGCTGTTGAGGATGTAACCCAGCATCGGGTTATCCGTGAACAAGCGCCCGTAGGCCTCCAGGCTGGGCTGGCTAGGCAGGAGGCTCGGGGGACTGGTAAAGATGTCCTCGGCGGGCCCCTTGAGCGAGGTGCTCACCAGCCAGATCAGGGGCAGCAGCATCGCCAGGGCCAGCACCAATAGCAGCGCTAGCTGCAAACCCTTGGCCAGGGTGGCAATCGGGCGGGATGTCGCTGCCGCTTTGCTCATCGCTGCGGCAGCTCGGCTAGGGGCAGGGGCGCCAGTTGGGGATGGAGCGGTGTCCGTTGGCTGCCGGCCACCAGCCGGTTGAGGGCATTGACAAAGGCTTGGCCGGCAGCCACGACAATGTCGGTGTCGGCGGCATGGCCGGAATAGAGCACGCCATCGCGGCGCAGCCGGATCGTGACCTCGCCCATGGCGTCAATGCCTTCGGTGACCGATTTCACCGAAAATTCCACCAGCTCGTTAGGAACCTGGGCGAGCTGGTTGAGGGCTTGGCAGACCGCATCCACCGGTCCCGTGCCGATCGCGGCCTGGGTGCGTTCGCCGCCCTCACTGTCGATCAGGGTGACCGTGGCGGTGGGCTGCAGGTTGGTGCCGGTACTCACTTGGACCAACTTCAAGCTGAAGCGGGCTTCCGCCTGCTGCTGCACCTGCTCGCTCACAATCGCCTCAAGATCGCGGTCGCTGATCTTGCGTTTGCGGTCAGCTAGCTCCTTGAAGCGGGCAAAGGCGTCATCGAGATCCTGGCGCTCCAAGTTGTAGCCGAGCTCCTCGAGGCGGGCGCGGAAGGCGCTGCGGCCCGAGAGCTTACCCAGGGAGATGCGGTTATCGGCCAGGCCGATCGTGCGGGCGTCGATGATCTCGTAGGTGAGGCGGTTTTTGAGCACGCCATCTTGGTGAATGCCCGATTCATGGGCGAAGGCATTGGCCCCCACAATTGCCTTGTTCGGCTGCACCGCCATGCCGGTGAGGTTTGATACCAGGCGGGAGGTTTTGTAGATCTCCTCGGTGCGAATGGCCGTGATCGGCTCGCTGCTCTCGGCGGGGCGCCCCAGGAAGGGGTTGAAGTAGCTGCGCCGCACATAGAGCGCCATCACCAATTCTTCGAGTGAGGCATTGCCGGCCCGTTCACCGATGCCGTTGATCGTGCATTCGAGCTGGCGGGCACCCGTTTTGACGGCCTCGAGGAAATTGGCCACGGCCAGGCCCAGGTCGTTGTGACCATGGACCGAGAGCACGGCCTGATCGATGTTGGGCACATGTTCATTGATGCCTTTGATCAGGGCGCCAAATTCGGCCGGGGTGGTGTAACCCACCGTGTCGGGGATGTTGATCGTGCTGGCGCCGGCGGCGATCGCCGCCTCAATGACCGGATAGAGGAATTCGGGATCGGAGCGGCCGGCATCTTCACAGGAAAACTCCACGTCCTCGACGAAGGAGCGGGCATAGGCCACCATCTCGCCGGCAATCTGCAACACCTCGCTGCGGCTTTTGCGCAGTTTGTGCTCGAGGTGGATGTCGCTGGTGGCAATGAAGGTGTGGATGCGGCGCCGCTCGGCCGGGGCCACGGCTTCGGCGCAGGCCTTGATGTCGCCCTTGGCGGCCCGGGCCAGGCCGCAGATCACCGGGCCATCGGCCGTGCCCACGCTGCCGGCAATGCGCTGCACGGCGTTGAAATCACCGGGGCTGGCAAAGGGGAAGCCCGCTTCGATGATGTCCACCTTGAGGCGGGCCAGCTGTTGGGCGATCGCCAGCTTCTCTTCGAGGTTGAGGCTGGCGCCAGGGGACTGCTCCCCGTCGCGCAGGGTGGTATCGAAGATCAATACCCGGCCGGGATCGCGGGCCATGGGACGAAAAGGCGGAATGAGTATGAGTTGGAGCCAGTCTAGGGGGTGTTGCGGCTGAAGACCGGCGCCTGCAGGGCCTCGGACCGCTCCAGCTGGGGCCGGAGGCTGGCCAGGTCCCAGAAGCGGTCCACCGCGTTGCGCAGCTCCCTCGGCACCATGCCCTCGGTGTTGATCAGCACGATTTTGAGGCCCCGGGCCCGCAGCACCTCCACCGTGCGCTCCAGATCGCGGCTGCCACTGAGTAGCCAAACCACGTCGGTGCGGCCCGAAACGGCCATGAGGTCGAGGGCGATTTCCACCTCCAGGTTGGCCCGGGCGTACTGGCGCTGCTCCGGGTCATGGCCGAATTCGCGCAGGGGCTTGGTGCGCACACTGAAGCCCAGGCTGGTGAGGGCATCGCGGAAGGGGCGCTGGTCGGTGTTGTCCTTGAGCCCCAGGTACCAAAAGGCGCTGCCCACCTCCAGGTCGGCCTGGGAGCTGGCCAGCTCCATTAGCCGGCGCGGGTCAAAGAACCAGCCCAGTTTTTGCTGGCTGTAAAACATGCTGTGGCCGTCGACCGCCAAGGCCAGCTGCATGGCGCCTCGTGTGATTGGGCCAGCCTAAGAGAGGCGCCTAGAGTGAACCCAATGCGGGGAAGGGTCTTGGCTGCCGGCGACCAGGCCAGCTTCACTCCTGCGTCTGCCGATCGTCCCCTGGGAGCACCAGCCGGGGGGGACCTGGCCCTGGTGCTGCATGCCCACCTTCCCTATGTGCACTCCAGCGAGCCCGGCTCCCTGGAGGAGGACTGGTACTTCGAGGCCCTGTTCGAGTCTTACTTGCCCCTGCTTGACGCCCTGGAGGCGGCGGCGGCCGATCCCCGTCAGCGGCCCCGGCTGAGCCTGGGGCTTTCGCCCACCCTGCTCTCGTTATTGAGCAGTCCCCTGCTGGCCGAGCGCTTCGGCCCCTGGTTGGAGGTGAGGCTGCAGCTGCTCGATCGGGCCCCGGCCGCCTATGGCCTAGCCAGAGCCGGTTTAGCCCGCCAGCTGGCCCAGACCCAGGCGAGCTGGCGGGCCTGCGGCGCCAACCTGGTGGCCCGCTTCCGGCGCCTGCAGGAGCAGGGGGTGCTGGATCTCCTCACCTGTGCCGCTACCCACGGCTATTTGCCCCTGCTGCGCGACCGGCCCGAGGCGGTGCGCGCCCAGCTGATCACGGCGGTGCGCGAACACGAGCGGCTGCTGGGGGTGCGCCCCCAGGGGATCTGGCTGCCGGAATGTGCCTACTACGAAGGCCTCGACCAGCTGCTTGTGGCCTGCGGCCTGCGCTACGCCGTGCTCGATGGCCATGGCCTGCTCCATGGTCTGCCCCGGCCCCGCTACGGGGTGTATGCCCCGATCTGCTCACCCGCCGGCATGGCCTTCTTCGGCCGCGATAGTGAGGCCACCCTGCCGGTTTGGAGTGCCCGCGATGGCTATCCGGGCCAGGCGGCCTACCGGGAATTCCACCGCGACCTGGGCTGGGACCTGGACCCCAGCGACCTGGCGGCTGCCGGTATCGGCTGCCCCCGGCCCCTGGGCCTGAAGCTGCATCGGGTCAGCGGCCGCGCTTGCCCCCTCGATGGCAAGCAGCCCTATGACCCCGCCGCCGCCCGCGCCCTCACGGCCGAGCACGCCGGCGATTACCTGGCCGGCCGGGCCGCCCAGCTGGTGGGGCTGGCCGGGGCGATGGCCCGGCGCCCCCTGCTGGTGGCCCCCTTTGATGCCGAATTGTTTGGCCACTGGTGGTACGAAGGCCCCCAGTTCCTGCAGGCCCTGTTCCGCCAGGCGGCTGGCAGCGGCGTCAGCCTGGTGACCCTGCGCGAGACCCTCAGCCGCGGCGATGCCCTGCAGGTTTGCCAACCGTCGCCTTCCAGCTGGGGCCAGGGCGGCTACCACAACTACTGGCTTAACGACAGCAATGCCTGGGTGGTGCCGGAGTGGCACCGGGCCTCCACGGTCATGGTCGAGCAGGTCAACCGCGGGGTGGGCAGCACCCGGGCCCGGGACCTGCTCAACCAGGCGGCCCGGGAGTTGCTGCTCGCCCAAAGCTCCGACTGGAGCTTCATCCTGCGGGCCGGTACCACCACCGACCTGGCCCGGGAGCGGATCCATCGCCACCTGGAGCGCTACTGGCGCCTGATGGCGGCGATCGATGCCGGCACGGACCCGCCGCCCGATTGGCTAGCCGCGGTCCAGGCGGAGGACGGCCTCTTCCCCCTCGTTAATGCCGCCGACTGGGCCAGTTGGACCGGCATCGCCTAGGGATGCTCCCTAGCTAGAAAGCATTTTCTAGCTGGCTTGGCGCCCCTCACGCTGCCTCCGTTCGCCGATGGCCATTTCCGTCTCGACCCCCTTCGCCCGCGCCCAGCCGCGGCCCCCAGCCCTGCCGCCCCAGCAGCAACGCCAATTGTTGCAAGCGGCCCTGGGACCGGAGGGGGGCTTCGGCGCCACCCTGGCCCAGCGGCAGCTAGCTGAGCCCCGTCGCTCGGCCCTGCGGGTGTTGCAACTCAACCTGGGGCGCCTCTGCAACATGCAATGCAGCCACTGCCATGTGGATGCCGGACCCGACCAGGGGGCCAGCCAGATGGCCGAGCTGGTGGTGCAGCAGTGCCTGGAGGCGATCGGGCGGCTGCGGCCCCAGGTGGTGGACCTCACCGGCGGCGCCCCGGAACTGCACGGCGCCTTCCGGCGGCTGGTGCTGGCGGCCCGCCGGCAGGGCTGCCACGTGATCGACCGCAGCAACCTGACCGTGTTGCTGCTGCCGGCCCTGGCCGACCTGGCCGCCTTCCTGGCGGACCAGCAGGTGGAGATCGTCGCCAGCCTGCCGGCCCCCGAGGCCAGCGGCACCGACGCCCAGCGGGGCGAGGGCACCTGGGACGCCTCCCTCGAAGCGTTACGCCGGCTCAACCTGCTTGGCTACGGCCAGAACGATCCCGATCGGCTGCTCACCTTGATGAGCAACCCGGCGGGCACGGCCCTGCAGCAGCTCACTGCCTGTGACACGGCGGCCTGGCGCCGGCGTTTGGGCGAGCAGGGCGTGGTGTTTGATCGCCTGATCGGCCTCAACAACATGCCGATTGCCCGCTTCCTGCAGCAACTAGACGACCAGGGTCAGGTGGCCCCCTACCTGGACCAGCTCGCCAAATCCTTCAATCCCAGCGCCCTCTGCGGCCTGATGTGCCGCGACACCCTCTCGGTGGCCCCGGACGGAAGCCTTTACGACTGCGACTTCAACCAGATGCTGGAGCTGGGGCTCGGAGCTCCGGTGGATGGGGCCCTTGAGCAGGCTCCCCCCACGCTTGCCACCGTGACCCGGGAGCAGCTGGAGCGGCGCGCCATCGGCTGGGGCAACCACTGCTTTGGCTGCACCGCCGGCCAGGGCAGCTCCTGCTCAGGGGCGACGGCCAGCCCCTGAGCGCTCCTTAGGCTCAATCGGCCGCTTCGCCGCTGGCTTCGGGGCCATCTCCCGCTTCGCTGGCATCCCCAGGGGCAGCGGCGGCGTCCTGGTCGGGCCCGATCAGGAGGTCCTCCTCGTCAGCCGACGGGGGTACCAACACCACTTCGGCGAGGCGATCGCCGCTGTCGAGCTTCTGCAGCCGCACGCCGGTGGCGGCGCGGGACTGCTGGGGAATGGCATCGGCACTCATGCGCACGATCACGCCGCGCTCGCTGACCAGGAGCAGTTCTTCGCCGGCGCCCAGCACCTTGAGGCCCACCAGGGCATCGCCATCGCGGCGGAACTTGATCGCCCGCAGGCCCATGCCGGCGCGGCGCTGCAGGCGGAACTGGCTAACGGGAACCCGCTTGCCCAGGCCGCTGGCGGAGGCCACCAACACCCAGGGCCCCTCACTGGCGGCGGTCTCCTCGAGCCCTTCGGCGTCGAGATCGGCTTCACCATCAAGTTCGCCTTCGGCGGAGCTGGCCACCAGGTCGGCGAGTTCGGCCGGCAACACATCCATGCTCACCAGCGAATCGCCGGGCCGCAGGTTCATGGCCCGCACGCCGCGGGCGGTGCGGCCCAGGGGCCGCAACTCCTCATCGCTGAGGCGGAAGTGGATGGTCATGCCCTTGGTCGAGCCGATCAAGACGCTGTCGCCGGGGAGGGCCTGGCGCACCCAGCAGAGGGCATCGCCATCTTCCAGGGCAATGGCAATCAGGCCATTGGAGCGGATATTGGCAAAGGCGGATAAACGGGTGCGCTTGATATAACCGCCGCTGGTGAGCATCACCAGTTGTTCGTGTTCCTCAAAGCCGCCCACCGCCAGCAGGGAGGTGATCAGTTCTTCGCGGGGAATCGGCAGTAGCTGCACGATCGGCGTGCCCTTGGCGGCGCGGCTGCAGATCGGCACCCGGTAGGCCGGCACGGAATAGACCACGCCGCGGTCGCTGAATAGCAACAGGGAGTCGTGGTCGTTGCAGCTGATGAATAGCTTGACGCCCTCTTCGCCCTGGCTCTTGGTGCCCGCCTTGCCGCGGGTGCCGCGGCTGGTGGCCTCAAATTCGCTCACCGGCATGCGCTTGAGATAGCCAGTCTCGGTGAGCAACACCACCGAGCGTTCATTGGCGATCAGGTCGATGTCTTCGAGGCCACCTTCTAGGTCGAGGATCTCGGTGCGGCGCGGCGAGTCGTAACGGGTGCGCAGGGCGTGAAGCTCGTCCTGAATGATGCCCAGTACCCGTTCGCGCCGGCCCAAAATATCTTTGTAGTCGGCAATCTTGGTGACAAGATCCTCATGCTCCAGCCGGATCTTGTCGGCCTCGAGGGCCGTGAGCCGGCGCAGTTGCATCTGCAGGATGGCGTCGGCCTGCACTTCGCTGAGGCCATGGCGCTCCTGCAGTTGTATGCGGGCCGTGGCGGCGTCGGCGGCAGCCCGGATCAGGGCAATGATCGGATCAAGCTGTTCGAGGGCGCGCAACAGGCCCAGGAGCAGGTGGTCGCGCTCTTCGGCCTTGCGCAGCAGGTAACGGGTGCGCCGCTCGATCGTTTCGATGCGGAAGTCGAGGAACACCTCGAGCATCTTGCGCAGGGTGAGCAGGATCGGCTCCCCGTTGACCAGCGCCAGCATGTAGGCGCTGAAATTATTCTGTAGGGGGGTGAGTTTAAACAGGTTGTTGAGCACAACCTGGGGATAGGCATCGCGGCGCAGTTCGATCACGATGCGCATGCCATCGCGGTCGCTTTCGTCGCGAATGTCGGCAATGCCTTCGAGTTTCTTGTCGTTGACCAGTTCGGCGATGCGCTCGATTAGGGCCGCCTTGTTGGTCTGGTAGGGCAGTTCGGTGATGATGACGGCATCACGATCAGGGCGCCCCTTGCCCTCCACGGTTTCAATCGACGCCACGCCGCGCATCGTCACCGAGCCCCGGCCGGTGGTGTAGGCCTCGCGGATGCCGCGCCGACCCAGGATTTGGCCGCCAGTGGGGAAGTCGGGGCCGGGGATGATCGCCAGCAGCTGGCGCTCTTCCAGCTCCGGATTGGCGATCAGGGCCAACAGGCCATCGATCAGTTCGGTGAGGTTGTGGGGCGGGATGTTGGTGGCCATCCCCACGGCGATGCCCGAGGAGCCATTCAGCAGCAGGTGGGGCACCCGCGCCGGCATCACGGTGGGCTCCTGCTGGGAACCATCGAAGTTGTCGATGAAATCGACGGTTTCGGCCTCGATGTCCTCCAGCAGGCTGTCGGTGGTGAGGGCCTGCAGGCGCGATTCGGTGTACCGCATCGCCGCCGGGGGGTCGTTGTCGACCGAGCCGAAGTTGCCGTGACCATCGATCAGCGGCATGCGCATCGAGAAGTCCTGGGCCATGCGCACCAGGGCGTCGTACACCGCCGTGTCGCCGTGGGGGTGGTACTTGCCCAGCACTTCACCAACGACCCTGGCGCATTTTCGGTAGGGCCGATCGCTGGTCAGGCCCAGCTCGTACATCGCATACAGGATGCGGCGATGCACCGGTTTGAGGCCATCGCGGGCATCGGGCAGGGCCCGGCCCACGATCACGCTCATCGCATACTCCAAGTAGGAGCGCGACATTTCGATGCGCAGGTCGGTCTGGATGATCCGCCCGTCGGATTCGCCGGGACCGGTTGGATCCGCCATTAATGACCACCTCTATTAGCCCTACTTTATCGACTCTTGCGCCCATGGCTCTCCAGCCCCGTAGCGAGGCAGACCTGCGGGACCGCCAGGGCCGCGGCCAGTTACGCGTCAGCACCGCCTTGGCCTTCCGCCAACAGGTGGCTGCCGCAGGTTTGGAGGCGGCCTACGCCGCCACCGACGTGGTGGTGGCCAGCAATGCCGAGTTCACCGACCAGGCCAGCCTGGTGCTGAACTTGGGCCCCAGTGATCCGCCGATCCGCATTCGCCGCTTCCAGCTCGATGGGGTTGGCGGCTGGGGTGGCCACGGCAGCACCGACCTGGTGCTGCCGATCGGCGGCGGCCTGGTGGAACCGCTCCGTCGCGGCGGCGCCCAGGTGCTTACGGCCCTGCTGGCCGGTCAGGAGCTGGATCTGAGCGCCAGGGGCGATGCCACCGCCCTGCACCCGCGCCGGGAGCTGGATAGCCGGCTAGACCTCGATCGCATCGGCAGTGGCCGGTTGCTGCTGCACCGGGGCATCGTCGAAAACGGCCTGGTGGCGGTCAGCAGCGCCGAGGGCCTCACCCCCAGCCCCTATGGCCCCCTGCTCGGTCCCTATGGCACGGGCCTATACAGCTGCTCCGGGGCGGCCAGCATCGGCCTGGCCATGCCGGGGCTAGCCCTGCTGGGCCCGGGCTCCCCCGTGCTGGTGGCGGGCGCCCTGGGCTGGGTTAGCGGACCGGGTAGCGGCCACCAGCCCCAGCCGCGCCGCCTGGCCAGTGGCCACGCCCGCAGCCCCGGGGCCGTCGCCGCCCTGACGGTGGAGTTGCACGGCCTCAGGTCCGAGTGGCTGCGGGCCTGCTTCTTTGAGGGCCACGGCAGTGCCCTCCTGGTGGCGATCGCGGCGCCGATTCCCCTGATCAACCTGGCCGTGGCCCGCCAGGCTGCTGCGCTGGATCAGGCCCTGGAGGCCCCGGTGCTGGATTTTTCAATCCCGCGCCGCATCCGTCCCAGCTTCGGGGCCGTGCCCTACAGCCAGCTGCTGGCCGGTCAGATAGTGGTGGATGGCCATGGGGTGGCCTGCGCACCGGCCCACAGCCCCCGGCTGGCGGCCTCGATCGCCGAGGAGCTGGTCAGCCAGCTGCAGGAGGGCCGCTTCCCCCTGCGCCTGCCCCTGGTGCCCCTCCCCAACCGCCCGGCCCTGGTGCCCCTGGAGGCCTAGGCGCCGGCCTGTAAGCCCACTCCCAGCCAGGGGACCATCAAGAAAGCGGAATCAGGCCGGTAGCTCCTGGGAAAACAGCCGTAAAGTCCCTGCTGCCTCCGTTTTGCTCCGGATCCATGGCCGACGCGTCCGCCCTGCCGACCGACGACGATCAGCAGCCAGGCCCAACGGGCGCGTCCCTGGAGTCGCCCCTGGCCGAGGGCGAGGCCCCTGACCTGGCCTCCCTAGACCCGTCAGAGCCCGAAGCCAAGCCGGCCGAACCCAGCCCGGAATGGATCCTCGACGTGGCGCAGGCCGTGCCAGCCGCCCAGCTTGACGAAGCCGATGGGGCCGCAGAGCTTGCTAGCGAGCCTGCGGCAGCGGCGCCTGAACCGGCGCCCTTGCCAGAGCCAGAGGTTGGGCCACTCACCCCGCCACCGGTGGCCACAGTGCCCACAGTGCCCACGGTGGCTACCACCATTGACCTCCCGGCCCGGGGGGGCAGCGCCGGCGCCAGCCCCACGGCTGAGGGCGGTGAATGGGCCCTGTTGCTCAGCAAGCTGCAGGCCTGGCTGGGGAGCGGCCAGCTGCAGGCACAGCTGCAAGCCGCCCGCACGCCCTTCACCCTGGTGGCCGGGCTGATCGCCGTGCTGGTGGTGCTTCAGATCTATGGCGCCCTGCTCGCCGTGATCGATAGCTTCCCCCTAGCCCCCGGCCTGCTGGAACTGGTGGGACTGATCGGCTTGGTCCGCTTTGCCCTGGTCAAGCTGGTGCGCAGCCAGGAGCGTCGGGCCCTGATCGAGGGCCTGCAACAGCGCTGGAAAGCCTTCCAGGGCAAGGCCTGAGCCAGGTCGGCTGGGCCCGATTAGCCTGGCCCTTGGAGCCGGGCAGCGAAGCCCGGTTGATAGCTTGGCCCGACTGCATCAGCCTTCCGGTGGACATTCAGCTCGGCCGTTCCCGCATCGTTCGTCGTGCCTATGGCATTGATGAAATTGCCCTGGTGCCTGGTGGCCGCACCGTCGACCCCGACGTGACTGACAGCAGCTGGAGCCTGGGCGGCATCAACCGCGAGATCCCGATCATCGCCAGCGCCATGGATGGTGTCGTTGATGTGGCCATGGCGGTGGAACTCTCCCGGCTCGGAGCCCTGGGGGTGTTGAACATCGAAGGGGTCCAGTGCCGCTACGACGATCCCAATCCGGTGCTGGATCGGATCGCGGCGGTGGGCAAGGAGGAGTTCGTGCCCCTGATGCAGGAGCTCTACAGCGTCCCCGTGCGTGAAGACCTAATTCGCAGCCGCATCGCTGCAATTAAGGCCCAGGGCGCCATCGCCGCCGTGAGTGCCACCCCGGTGGCGGCCCTGCGCTTCGGCAAGGCGATCGCCGAAGCCGGCGCCGACCTGTTCTTTGTGCAGGCCACGGTCGTTTCGACCGAGCATGTGGGACCGGCCGGTCGCCAAACGCTCGACCTGGCCGCCCTCTGCCGCGACATGGGCGTGCCCGTGGTGATTGGCAACACGGTCACCTACGAGGTGGCCCTGGAGCTGATGCGGGCCGGAGCGGCCGGCGTGATGGTGGGCATCGGACCGGGGGCCGCTTGTACGTCCCGGGGCGTGCTCGGGGTCGGCATCCCCCAGGCCACCTCCGTGGCCGATTGCGCCGCCGCCCGCGACGACTATTTCAAGGAAAGCGGCCGCTACGTGCCGATCGTGGCCGATGGCGGCATCGTCACCGGCGGCGACATTTGCAAATGCCTGGCCTGCGGCGCCGATGCCGTGATGATCGGCTCACCCATCGCCCGGGCGGCGGAAGCCCCAGGCCGCGGCTTCCATTGGGGCATGGCGACCCCTAGTCCGGTGCTGCCCCGCGGCACCCGCATCAAGGTGGGCACCACCGGCAGCCTGGAGAAAATCCTGCGGGGCCCCGCCAACCTCGATGACGGCACCCAGAACCTGCTGGGCTGCATCCGCACCTCCATGGGCACCCTGGGAGCCCGCACCCTCAAGGAGATGCAACAGGTGGAAGTGGTGGTTGCTCCCTCCCTGCTCACCGAAGGCAAGGTGTATCAAAAGGCCCAGCAGCTCGGCATGGGTAAATAACTGCCTCTGGCGGTTCGCGCAGCGCAGCGGCCGCCAAGGGGGGCGTTAGTCTCAAGTTGTGGGGGCTTCGGCTCGCACACTCCTCACACCCCCCGGCCCGGCGCGTCCGGGCTTTTTGTCTTTGCCAGGGCTTGCCCAGGCCGCAGCCGTAACGACTTCCCAGGGGCTTGTGGCCAGGCCCAAGTGGCTTGCTAGATTCCTGAAAATCGTGGCTCCCTCTAGAATGTCCAGCGCTACACCCGTCAGCGACGCCTCCTTTGAGCAGGACGTGCTCAAGAGCGATGTGCCAGTGCTGGTCGACTTCTGGGCCCCTTGGTGCGGCCCCTGCCGCATGGTCGCGCCGATCGTGGATGAGATCGCCAAGGAATTTGACGGCAAGATCAAGGTTTTCAAGCTCAATACTGATGAAAACCCCAATGTGGCCAGTCAGTTCGGTATTCGCAGTATCCCCACCTTGATGGTGTTTAAGGACGGCCAAAAGGTGGATACGGTGGTTGGCGCGGTGCCCAAAACGACCCTCTCCTCCACGATCAGCAAGTATCTCTGAGGAGCCCTTCCCCTGCGGAGGATTAGCTCGGTAACCCGGGTATCAGCAGGGGTGAACCGCAGCCAAAGTTTGGATGTTTGAGGCGCTTTGGTAGTGATGGTATAGGCCCTGCTGCTGGGATCAGATTAAACTTTCCTCTGGTAAGACCTTCTGATCCAGCCAGGTGGCATAGGCCCCTTCAATTTCTTGGTTGGATTGGTTCCTGCTGGTGACTGGCGCACCTGGTCCGGCTCCAGGCCCTCTCCCTATCTGATAGTCAGCCTCCCTTGACGCACGCCATCGGCCTGATCGACTACGGCATGGGCAACCTGCACTCGGTGCAGCGGGCCTTTGAACGGCTCGGGGCGACGGTGCTGGCCGTGGCTGACCAGGCCGCCATCGACCGTTGCGATGCCCTGGTGTTGCCGGGAGTGGGCTCCTTCGATCCGGCCATGGAGCGGCTGCATGGCTCCGGCTTGGTGGCGCCGATGGTGCAGTGGTGCGCTGCGGGCCGGCCCCTACTGGGCATCTGCCTGGGCTTGCAATTGTTGTTTGAGGCCAGTGATGAAGGCCAGGCCCCTGGGCTGGGGCTGCTCCAGGGCCGGGTCACCGCCCTGCCCAGCAGCCCTGGCCACCTGGTGCCCCACATGGGTTGGGCGCCACTTCTGGCTGGGGAGCCCAGCCCCCTGTGGCCCGCAGCGGTCCCCAATGGCGTTCCAGATGCAGCCGATGCCTGGATGTACTTCGTCCATTCCTACGCCGCGGTGCCCAGCGCCCCCCGCTGCGTCACCGCCCAGGTGGCCTTCGCCGGCACCCCCATCACCGCCGCCGTCTGGCAGGGCGCCATCGGCGCCTGCCAGTTTCACCCCGAGAAATCGGGCTTGGCCGGTCAGCACCTACTGCAGCGCTGGCTCGCCTGGGTGGCTAGCCGGCCATGAGCCTGCGGCTCAGCGGCGGGCGCAAGCTTGATAGTCCTGCCGGTCAGGTGGCCCGACCGACGCCGGCCCGGTTGCGCCTGGCGGTGATGAATATTTTGGCGGGACGACTAGCCGGCAGTGCCTGGCTGGATTTGTTCTGCGGTAGTGGCGTGATGGCCTGCGAGGCCCTGCAACGGGGGGCCGCCCAGGTGGTGGCCGTGGATCAGGACCGGCGCATGGTGGCCACGGCCCGCCGCAACCTGGAGGCCGTGGCCCAGGGTTTGGCTCCTGGGCTGGAGCGGCTGGTCGTGCATCGGGAGGTGCTTGCCTGGCTGGCCAGCGGATCCATGCCTCCCCACTCCAGCGGCTTCGACCTGATCTACGCCGACCCGCCCTACGCGGCCGGCCTCTATGGAGCCGTGGCCGCAGCGGTTGCCGGCGGCGGCTGGCTCAAGCCCGAAGGGCTGATGCTCTGGGAATGCTCCAGCCTGGCCATTCCCCTGGTCCCGGTGGGCTGGGAGTTGAAGGACCAGCGGCGCTACGGCAGCAGCACCCTGCTCCAACTGCGCCTAGGGACTGCCTGAACCGAAGCTCCCTAGCAAAACAGTGGCACCAGCAAAACAGTGGCTCTAGCAAAAAGCTGGCCCTGGCTTCAGCCGCCGAAGGCGCTCCCACGGCGGTATTGGTTCCAGGCCGCTACAAATAGACCCACCAGGGTCACTGGGATCAAACCAAGCACGATGCCGCAGAGCAGGGGTTCGATCATGGTTTGGGGGTCGACTGGAGTTGCAGAATCCTCCCATGGCCCCGGCTTCCGCTTTACAGCCTGGCAAGAACCGTGATCGCCCCGCCCTCCGCCCCAGCTCCTGCGCCAGCACCAGCCCTAAGTCAAGTCAGTCCTGCCCTTGGGGGCCCCCGCCAGCGCAGCCTGGTGACGGCGATGGTGTTGCTCGCCGCAGCGGCCACGGTCCTAATCCTCCTGCTGGTGGCCCTACCGGCGGCCCGCAGCGACCCCTACAGCCGCAGCACCCTGCAACTGGCCGGCTCGGCCGACAACGGCGGCCAGCTGTTTTTGATTAATTGCGCCGGCTGCCATGGCATCAGCGGCCAGGGTCTAGTGGGGCCCAACCTCCATGGCGTCAAGGCCCGTAAGAACGACCGCCAGCTGATCCAGCAGGTGGTCAGCGGCCAAACCCCGCCCATGCCCCGCTTCCAGCCCGAACCCCAGGCCATGGCCGACCTACTGGCCTACCTGCACACGCTTTCGTGAGCGCCAGTCCCGAGGCCGCGTCGCCAGCTCCTGAGATCGTGGTGGTGCTGGTGGAGCCGGCCGGGCCCCTGAATGTGGGCAGCGTCGCCCGCCTCTGCGCCAATTTCGCCATTGCCCAGTTACGCCTAGTGGCCCCCCGCTGCAATCCCCTGGGGGAGGAAGCCCGGCGCATGGCGGTCCATGGCCAAGCCCAACTGGAGCAGGCGGCCACCTATCCCAGCCTGGCCGCGGCGATCGCCGACTGCCGCCGGGTGGTGGCCACCAGCGGCCGGCTCGAGCGCGAAGAGCTGCCCCTGGAGGGTCCCGGCTCGGCCTTGAGTTGGTTGATCGAGCCGGAAGCGGACCCCGGCGTTGCCATCAACCCCGGCGTTGTCATCAATCCCGGCGTTGCTATCAACCCCGGCGGTGCATTAAATCCCGGCGGTGCCATGGCCCCGGTGGCCCTGGTGTTTGGCCGGGAGGATCGGGGCCTGAGCAACGACGAACTGTTGCAGGCGGGCAAGATCCTGCGCCTCGAAAGCAGTGCCGACTACGCCTCCTTGAATCTCTCCCATGCGGTGGCGATCTGCCTGCATGAGTTACGCCGGATCCCAGCCGCCAAGGAGCCCCCTGGGGGCTCGGACGGGGCGGGGGTCACCAGCTTGAGGGGCGTCCTGGAGTCCACCCTGGCCGATGGACAAGACCTGTTGCTGGAGGTGGGCTTTCTCCATCCCCACACCGCCCATGCCCGCATGGCCAAGCTGCGGGGCCTGTTGCAGCGGGCCCAGATCCGCGAGGGCGAAGTGGCCTTGATTCGCGGCATGGTGAGACAGCTGCGATGGGCAACCACCCGTGGGACCCCTTAGGGTCGGCCTAACTAAAGGTTTGCCAGGCGATTCGTGAGTTTCAGTCGCCCTGACCGCTCCGGATCCGCCGGCTGGGGCCAGCCCCTCAGGCTGGTGTTGCGGCTGCTAGTGATGGGGATTGGTCTCGGCGTGATCGCCGGCACGGTCCTCAAGCTCCTGGCCCCACGACTGGCCAATGGCGCCATCAATGGCCCCCGGGCCC
>Ga0209357_1000222_pt1 | contig 21803 bp, 21 predicted proteins | sample LauGreFBDMM110SD_2_FD_187573 | JGI IMG/M metagenome (GOLD analysis project Ga0209357, IMG submission 187573) | Freshwater lake microbial communities from Lake Michigan, USA - Fa13.BD.MM110.SD (SPAdes) (version 3) | ecosystem: Environmental > Aquatic > Freshwater > Lake | place: Lake Michigan... | reverse complement strand
TTGGCGTTGGCGCAATTTGCCCAAGCCAGTTATTGCTGCAGCACAAGGAAAAACCATTGCAGGTGGCCTCATGTTGCTGTGGGTAGCCGACATCATTATTGCTGCCGACGACGCAATGTTCACCGACCCTGTTGTGGGCATGGGCGTAAATGGTGTGGAATATTTTGCACACCCATGGGAGCTGGGTCCTCGTAAAGCGAAAGAAATGCTTTTTACTGGTGGGTGGTTTACTGCACAAGAAGCAGCAGCAACAGGCATGGTGAACAGAGTTGTTCCCACTGCTTCATTACGCGAAGAAACCATGAAGATGGCAGCAATTGTTGCACAGCGCCCATCGTTTGCTTTGAAGCTCGCCAAGGAAAGTGTGAATCAAACCCTTGAAGCACAAGGACAATGGAATTCATTGCGTACTGCATTTGTGCACCAACATCTTGCCCATGCCAACAACCGCATCAAATTTGGTATACCTGTCGACCCGGGCTCTGGTCGTAAGTCGTAAGCGCATCTCGCATAGCATTTGATGTGAGCAAAAATGCCGAAACCGTGGTGCGTAAACTGGGCAGACCCCGCGCCGTTGACTCGGTCGACACTCGGGCGCGTTTACTCGCAGCTGCACGGAAATGTTTCGGTGAAAATGGTTACGAAAAAACAACCAATGCACAAATAGCGGAAGTTGCCGGCATCACAACAGGCGCCATCTATCACTACTTCCCATCGAAAGTGGAACTGTATGCGGCAGTGTTCGAGGGCGTTCAAGATTTCATTTATTCCGAATTTGAATATGCCATCAATGAACACGACACGCTGGTGGAGCGCTTCAACAGCATCCTCGATATTTCTGTACGCATTAACCGCGACGACCCCAGCATCGCTGGCTTCGTTGTAGACGTGGCCTCTGAAGTTCAGCGCAACCCTGAACTGCGCCAAGTGACCTCGCTCTTGCGTCATCGCACCGGCGCGTTTCTCGAAAAGCTCTGCGACGACGCAGAACAGAATAATGAGATCCGACCCGGGGTATCGCGCGAGTCGCTTCGGGACCTCCTCAATGCACTTTTGGCGGGCCTCTTGAGGTTCTCCACTCTCATTAACGACTCGGCTCGCCATGGGGCAGCAGTAGAAGTCTTGAAGCTCATGCTGAGAAATGCAGTCTTTGCCACTGGCCCTTATGTGGTGCGCCCCCGTAGCGGGTCAAGTGAGTCTCAGCTCGCAGTCTGAATCGTACGAGGGGTACTGAAGGTGCGAGAATAGAACTATGACAACCCAGATCCCCGTGGCCGAAGAACTTTTCACCTGGCCTTCTGACTCACCCCAACTCATTGGAACTCGTTACCCCGACAGTGGCGTAACAACTTTTCCGCAGTCCACCTCGTGCCCGAAAACTGCCGCACAAAATGGTGAGCGCGTTTTACTTCCTCGCGTCGGCAAATTGTGGAGCTGGACCATTCAAGGTTTTCTTCCCAAGTCGCCTCCTTACGCCGGTAAGGAAACACCAAAGACGTTCAAGCCGTACGGCGTTGGATACATTCAACTTGCCGACGAAGTTATTGTGGAGTCGCGTCTGACCACCGCAGAAGCAAGTGAACTCAAAATCGGTATGGACATGGAATTGGTCATTATTCCTTTCACTACCGATGACGATGGCAATGAACTTGTCACCTACGCATTCGCACCAGTAAAAAAATAACAAGAAAATTTTATTGAAAGGCAAAACCATGGCAGAAGATGTAGCAATTATCGGAATCGGAATGCACCCCTTTGGGCGCCACGACAACACCGGCATGGAGCAAGGCGCATACGCGGCTCGCGCAGCATTGAAAGATGCGGGTTGCGAATGGAGCGACGTGAACTACGCCTTTGGTGGTTCTTCTGCTGCAGGTAACGCCGACACCATGGTGTCGGCACTTGGCCTCACTGGCTTGCCATTCATCAACGTTGCCAACGGTTGTGCAACTGGCGGTAGTGCACTCATCAGCGCATACAACGCAATTAACGCAGGTGCTGCCGACGTATGTATGGCAATCGGATTCGACAAACACCCTAAGGGTGCCTTCGACCCAGATCCAGCCTCCTTTGGTTTGGGCAAGTGGTACGGCGATACCGGCCTCATGCTCACCACACAGTTTTTCGGCATGAAAATTCAGCGTTACATGGACCAATTTGGCATCTCGTCTTCAACGCTTGCAAAAGTTGCTGTAAAGAACTTCCATAACGGTTCGTTGAATGAGAACGCATGGCGTCGTAAGCCAATGACCGAAGATGAAGTACTCAACGCACTCATGTTGTCGAACCCGCTTACTCAATACATGTTCTGCTCACCTGGTGAAGGTGGCGTTGCGCTCATTCTTGCTCGCGGCGACATTGCAAAGAAGTTCCAGAAGAAGCCTGTGTACTTGCGTTCAGCAGTATTGCGCAGCCGCCCATTTGGCAGCTTTGAAGTGTTCAACTCATGGTTGTCTCCAGATCGTGGCGACAGCCCATCAGTGGGTGCAGCTGCAGCAGCATTCAAAATGGCTGGCATGGGGCCAAGTGAAATGGACATCGCGCAAGTTCAAGACACCGAGAGTGGTGCAGAAATTATGCACATGGCCGAATGCGGTTTCTGTGAAGACGGCGAACAAGAAGACCTCATTCAAAGTGGTGCTACCAATCTCGATGGTCGCTTGCCCATCAACACCGACGGTGGCTGCCTAGCCAACGGCGAGCCTGTTGGCGCATCGGGCCTACGTCAGGTATACGAAAGTGCTTTGCAGTTGCGTGAAGATGCTGGCGCCCACCAGGTGCCAAAGCCCATCAAGACTGCTTTCACACACGTGTACGGTGCTCCTGGCATCAGCGCATGTACCGTGCTGTCGAGGTAACAGAGTTTTCATTGCTGGGTGTTAGGCCCGCTGATCAAGTAGATAACTAAAGATTATCGGTGATAACTTTCGCTGATGAGCTCTGGTAAACGCGGTTTAAAGGTCATCGCATCAGCAGTTCTTATTGCATCTGCAATGGTTTCTACGCCAATGGTCCAAGCTGTTGCCGACGGGACTGTTGCCTGTGGAACCAGCGGAACATTCACCGTCGCATCGAATGTTGTAACTGGCAACACCGCGTGTGTTGGTTCGGCAACAATTCCTGAAGGTGTGACAGAGATTGGTTCTGGTGCATTTACCGATTCTGCGATATCAAGTGTGGTGTTGCCATCGTCGTTGCGGGTGATTGGCAGCCTGTCGTTTCGCAATATTGTGTCGTTGACATCAATTGTGTTGCCTTCGGGTTTAACAACTATTCGCAATGATGCTTTCAGCGATTCTCGTTTGACGTCCCTTGTGATTCCTAATTCCGTGACGACAATTGAAAATGATTCTTTTAGGGGTAATCGTTTGACTTCGTTGACGTTGGGAACGGGTGCGCAGAAAATTGGTGGTCAGGCTTTTGCATTCAACCGTCTCACGTCAATAATTGTTCCCGAAGGTGTTACAGAAATTGAATATTACGCGTTTATGGATAATCTGTTGACGTCTGTGATGTTGCCGTCAACATTGACCACGGTAGGTACTGATGCCTTTAGTAATAATCAGTTGACGTCGGTGACTATTGGAGCAAATCTCACCTCTCTGAGTGGTTCTGCATTTGGGGGAAATGCTGGCTTGTCTAGTTACAGCGTGGCCGCTGCGAACACGGTGTATACAGCTGTGGGTGGCGTGTTGTTTAACGTTGGCCGAACAACATTAGTGGCGTATCCGCCAGCTGGCGCAGCAACGTATACGGTGCCAAATGGTGTGACCGACATTGGTGTGGGGGCTTTTTCTGGCACTGCGGTATCGAGTGTTGTGTTGCCCTCGTCGTTGCGGGTAATTGATAGCTACGCTTTTTTCAACACACAGTCAATGACGTCTATTATGTTGCCTTCGGGTTTAACAACTATTCGCAGTGGCGCTTTTCTTCTCGCTCGTTTAGCGTCGCTTGTGATTCCTAATTCAGTAACGGTAATTGAAGGTGATGCCTTCAGAAGCAATCAATTAACTTCGCTGACACTTGGGTCGGGTGCGCAAACGCTTGGCGGCAGGGCTTTTGAGAATAACCTTTTAGCATCGCTTGTGATTCCTGAGGGAGTCATGGAAATTGATTATTACGCGTTTTATGGGAATCGATTGACGTCACTTGTGTTGCCGTCGTCATTGACCACCTTACGTGACTCGGCCTTTTCTGGTAATCAGTTGACGTCGGTGTCTCTTGGAGCGAATCTCGCATCGTTTAACGGCAGTACTTTTGGTGGCAATCGTGACCTTGCTAGTTACAGCGTGAACAATGCGAACATCACTTTTGCGGCGGTGGGCGGAGTGTTGTTCAATGCTGAGCAAACAACACTGGTGGCGTATCCGCCGGCTGGCGCAGCAACGTATACGGTGCCCAATGGTGTGACCGAGATTGGGGCGGGGGCATTTACAGGTACTGCGGTGACGAGTGTGGTATTTCCATCATCGTTGCGGGTGATTGGGCCTAATGCGTTTTATAGCACTCAGTATTTGAGGTCTGCTGTGTTGCCAGCGGGTTTAACAACTATTCGCGGTGGTTCTTTTTCTAATTCTGGTTTGGAGTCGCTGGTGATTCCTGATTCGGTGACAACAATTGAAAATGATGCTTTTAGAAGTAATCAATTAACTTCGCTGACGCTGGGGTCTGGCGCGCAAAGGCTTGGTAATTCGGCTTTTGGGTATAACCGCATCACGTCGGTGGTGATTCCTGCGACTGTGACGGTAATTGAGTCCTCTGCATTCGCGGGGAATCAGTTGACATCTGTTGCGTTGCCTACGTCGTTGACCGCGGTAGGTGAGGGGGCATTCCAAGGAAATCCGTTGACCTCAGTGCAGTATTGCGGTTTGACGCCAGAGATTCTTTCGAGCCAAAATTTTCCGGTTGCCTTGGCATGTGCACAAGCACCTAATGCTCCTTCAATAGCATCGGTTGTGGCAGCAAGCTCTACCTCTGTGACAGTTGCGTTCACTGCGCTAGCTGCAGGCAATGGCGGCCCTGTCGCAAGGTACATTGCAACGTCTTCCCCTGGCGGAATTACTGGCTTTGTCAACCAGTCTGGTTCGGGAGTTCTCACGGTCAACGGGCTCAGCCCGGCAACTTCGTATATTTTCACCGTGCAGGCCATGAACGCTGCAGGAACATCTAATGCATCGGTGGCGTGGTCAGCGGTTTCCACAAAATTTGCCGGGCTGACACCAGTTTTTGATACACCTACGGCCACTCTCGATGGGTTTACCGTCCGTATCTCAAACTACGACGCAAATTATTCTTGGCAGGCATCTGCAACCGATTCGGGGGTTGCTGTGGTGAGCAACTCGGGCGTGGTGACAGTGAGTGGTTTAGCGCCAAGTGCTTCCTCGGAATTAAGTGTCACTTCATCGAGAACGGGTTACGACTCGGCGACTGCTTCGCTTACTTCTGCTGTACTCGAACCAACAACTACGACCGCACCGACCACTACCGAACCGATAACTACTGCGGCACCGACAACTACTGCGGCACCGACAACTACTGCTACCCCTACTACCACCACCACGGTGGCTCCGGTAGTGCCCGTGAAAGAACCTCAAATTTCCAACTTCATCACCATCAATGTTTCTGTGGTGGGGAGTTTGACTCCACAACAAATTCAGTCTTTGACAAAGCGAGATGTGTCACAAATTGCCCCGGAAGTGATGTCGGCATTTTCTACGAAACAAATTGATTCGTTATTGCCAGAGTTGGTGAAAGTTTTATCGGGAAGCCAGGTTCTTGCTTTAACGGTGAAGCAGATTTCTTCACTTGATGGCAACCAGGTTGCTGCAATTACACCTGCAGTTTTTAAAACGACTGCACTTAAGGTAATTCCTGCGCTTGATATTCAAGCGGTCGACAATATTAAGCCTGCACAGCTGCGTGTGTTGCCTCCGCCTGCGGTTGCCGCGTTCTCGGCACCGCAACTCAGTGTGATGCGCCCCCACCAGATTCGTGCTTTTTCGGGTCGTCAGGTAGCGGCAGTGAAGCCAGATGCTCTCCGGGCAGCTGCGCCGCACGTGTTGGCTTCATGGCGCCCAAGTATTGCAAAGTACGTCACCATTGAACAGTTAAAGCGTTTGAGTATGGCGAACTTGTGGGCAATACCGCGTGAGGTGTATCGCGAGTTCAACCTTGAGCAGCGAAAAGCTATTCGCTGGGCAATACCAATGCAGTAGTGGCTCGCGAGCGTTGTGCTCTGCGAGCAGTGTCGGTTGCAAGCACGGCAAGTGCAACCCAAATAAGGCTGAACCCAACTATTCGCGTTGCGTCGAGTTCTTCGTGATACGCCAACCATCCGAGTAAAAAATTGATGGTGGGAACGGAGTATTGCAATGGGCCAAGAACGGTAAGCGGTACGTGTTGTGCGGCGTAGCCAAAGATCCACAACGGAATAACGGTAATGATGCCTGTGCCAGCAATGAGCACCCATTGCCATGTTGATGCATTGTTCATTGCACTATCGCTGTTGCCACCTTGAGCGATCATCAGAACAATTGCGGGTATAAAGAGAAACATCATTTCGCCAGACAAGCTCTCAATTGACTTCAGCGGTATTTGCTTTTTAAGCAAGCCGTACAGCGACCATGAGCCTGCAATGAGCAATGCAATATATGGCACGCGCCCGTAGCCCACAGTGAGAATTGCAATGGCTGCTACTGCCAATGTGATAGTGACTTTTTGTGCGGTGTTGAGTTTTTCTTTGAGCACTGCCACGCCAAGCCACATGGTGCACAGCGGCGCCATGAAGTAGCCAAGCGCAGTTTCAATGACGTGGTTGTGGGCAACGGCCCATACGTACGAACTCCAGTTAATGGTGACCAAAATGCTGGCGGCAAAGAGGCGCCAACCCAGTTCTTTCGAGCGCATAGCGGTGGTGATGATGCGGAGGCGCTTGTGCCAAATGACTAATGGTGCAAGTACGCAGAAGCTGGCAAAAATGCGCCAGCCAATGAGCTCAAAGGGTGGAAACCCGTGGAGGTTCTTCCAGTAAATGGTGAGTAGGCCCCACATCACATACGCGCTCACACCGGCAATGAGGCCAGAGCGCATACGTGGGTCAGGGGAACTCAGAGCGTTGACTTCCAACTGTTGAAGTAGGTGATTTCTTCTGCTGGGCGGCGCTTGCCCACTTTGAAATCTTCACCGGTGTAATACGCAACAGGAATGAGTGCGAGCTGCGTAACGGTGTCGGGCAAGCCGAGCAACTGTGCTGCTTCTTGTTCGTACTTCAAATGCAAGGTGGTGTAGGCCGTGCCTAGGCCACGCGAGCGCGCAGCAAGCATGAAACTCCATACAGCAGGAAGCAGCGAGCCGTAGTAACCCGTTTGCGCCTGCACGTCGGCGTTGGGAGGCATGCGGTCGAGGCCGATAGGAATGAGGAGCGCTGGCACCTTTTCAAGAATGGTTGCGAGGTAGTCGGCAGACTCCATAATGCCGTCGGCATCGGTACGACCTTTTTTCTCTACCTGGGTGCGCTGCATCTCGATGTAAGGGAGATACGCCTTGCGGTACAGGTCGGCGAGACCCATCTTCAGGTCGGGGTCATCGACCACCATCCAGCGCCACTTTTGTAAGTTTGAGCCGGCTGGCGCCTGTGAAGCCAAGCGCACGCAGTCGACGATCAGCTCGCGCGGAACGGGTCGGGTGAGGTCGAGGCGCTTGCGCACGGCCCGAGTGGTGGAAAGGAGGTGGTCTGTCTGTTCCAAATTGAAGGTAAATCCCATAAGATTTAGACTAGTGGTCATCGCCCTTGGGGCTGATGCCAGAACGATTCTCGAATGAAGGACCCCACATGACTGATGCCAAGAAAATCTCACCACGCCAAGAGTGGAGCGAGGCCTTTGAGGCGTCGAAATTACGCGAGGGCGAATACACCACAATGTCGGGTATTCCCATTAAGCCCGTATACGGACCAGAAGATGCTGAGCATCCCGGCGTGTATCCATACACACGTGGGCCGTATGCCTCTATGTATCGCTCGAAGTTGTGGACCATGCGTATGTTCGCTGGCTTTGGAACTGCTGAAGACACCAACTGGCGCTTTAAAGAAATTATTAAGTCGGGTGGCGACGGACTCTCGACCGCATTCGACATGCCCACATTGTTGGGTCTCGACTCAGACGATGAAATGTCGGAAGGTGAAGTGGGTCGTTGTGGTGTAGCCATTGACACCTTGTCCGACATGGAAGACCTCTACTCGGGTATCGATCTTTCACAAATCACAACGTCAATGACCATCAACTCGCCAGCTGCCGTTATTTTCGCCATGTTCATTGCACAGGCAGAAAAAGCTGGCGTGAATCGTGCCCGCGTTGGTGGCACCCTGCAGAACGACATCTTGAAGGAATACCAAGCACAAAAAGAATTTGTGTTCCCTCCACGTCAGAGCATGCGTTTGGTGCGCGACACCATTGCGTTCACTGCCGAGGAAATGCCGAAGTGGCACTCCATTTCCATTTCGGGTTACCACATTCGCGAAGCGGGCTCTACTGCCGCCGAGGAATTGGCATTTACTATTGCCAACGGTTTTGCATACGTAGAACTTGCGTTGCAGGCTGGCTTGCCCATCGACTCATTCGCACCACGTTTGTCGTTCTTCTTCAACGCACACATCGACTTCTTTGAAGAAATTGCGAAGTACCGCGCTGCTCGTCGCATTTGGGCACGTTGGTTGAAAGAGCGTTATGGCGCCAAGCTCGACCGTTCCATGCAATTGCGTTTCCATACGCAAACTGCAGGTGTGTCGCTTACTGCGCAGCAGCCAGAAGTCAACATTGTGCGTACAGCAATTGAAGCTCTCGCTGGTGTTTTGGGTGGTACACAGAGCCTGCATACCAACTCAATGGACGAAGCACTTGCTTTGCCGACCGAGAAGACCGCACGTATTGCATTGCGCACACAGCAAGTAATTGCCTTTGAAACCAACGTCACCCATGTGGCCGACCCACTTGGTGGTTCGTGGTTTGTTGAAGAACTCACCGATGAAATGGAACGTCAAGCAGAAGAGATTTTTGCTCACCTCGACAAACTTGGTGAAGGCTCAATTCTTGAAGGTTGTATTCGCGGTATTGAAGAAAACTGGTTCCAGGGTCGCATTGCCGACTCGGCATATGAACTTGAGCGTGCTTTTAACCAAGGGCGTCGCACCATTGTTGGTGTGAGCAAGTTCAAAGAGGGCAACGAAGACGACGTTCTCGACATTTTGCAAATCACCAATGAAGATGAAGCTCGCCAGTTGAAGCGCCTCGACGTTGTGAAGCACGACCGTAATCAGGCCGCTGTTGACACTGTCTTGGCAAAGTTGGCAAAAGAAGCAGCCGATCCGTCGGTGAATCTCATGCCTACTCTCATTGAAGCGTCAAAGGCGTATGCAACTTTGGGCGAAATGATGAACACCATGGCGAACGTGTTTGGTCGCCATGTTGAAGTGCCAACTATCTAAGAGGGTTATGACCGCACCAACTTGGTGTTGACAAAGCCACAGTTTCGATTGGGGGAATCGTGCTTCATTTAAAGGAAATGCCACAGCGGGTAAAAGCCTTTTTTGAAAAGGTTGAACCCTCATGGAAAAACATCTCTGTTCAAAAATATGAAGTGATGACTGGCGGCTATAGCCGCTTGTTAGCCCGGGCCGATGTGGCACACGATGGCATTGTTTCTACTTTTGTATTGCGTGGCGACCCACCAGCCGACAAGAGCTTGTTGTATACAAGCCGAGTGCAAGAGTACGAACTGTTGCGCACGGTGGGAGACGCTGGTGTGCGCACTCCGCACGCGGTGTATTTCGATGCAACGGGTGAAGACCTTGGAACCTTGGCTATTGTGATGAATTTTTCACATTCGACTTCGTTTCTTCCTTATGTTGCTGCTGGCAATTCCATTGAAGGTTTGAATATTCGACTTGCAGAAGCAATTGCTTCGTATCAGAGCATTCCTATTAGTGCTTTGCCAGCGAGCATGGAACGCCCAGCAAGCTGGGATGCGTATATGACCAAGCGCATTAACTCGTGGCGTGTAGCGAGCAACAACCATGTGGAGTCGCTTCCTGTGTTTCATTACGTAGCCGAATGGCTCGATGCGCATCGCCCGCCACCAGCTCCGCTTGTGCTCATGCATGGCGACTTCCAATGCGCCAACGTAATGGTGTCTGCCGATGGGCATATTGAGGTCATCGACTGGGAACTTGCCGGCATTGGCGACCCACGTGAAGACATTGGGTATTTCAAAGCAGTATCGCAAGCCTCTCCGCCAGATCTTTTAGGGGACGACGGCATTGAAGGGTTTTGTGCTCGCTATCGCGAGCTCACAGGCCTCAACGAACTACAAGTGAACCCGGCTACTGTTGCGTACTTCTTGGTGCTGGGCGTGGTGGGCACCGTTGAGCAGTTAATGCAGGGTGGCGCTGCTTGGGCAAAGGGCGAAAATCATTTGTTCAACTCGGTATTCAACTTAAGTTCGGTGCTTTTTGGTCAAAGTATGTGGCTCGATTTCCTGGGGCAACTCTCTGAGCCGATGAAAAAAATTGCAGCTGCAGCAAATGGAGGAAAATAAATGTTTTCACGACCAACAACCGAACAATTGCTCGCTGGTATTGCTGAAGAGTTGCGCACAGTGGTGGCAAGTGAAGTGCAAACAGAGACCACCAAAATTATGTTGCAGCAAATTGATCAAATTCTTATGGGCTGTTCTCGCCGTGCCGCACATGAAATTGCATGGGTGCATGAAGAGGCGGAAAAAATTGGTGCGCTCACTGGCAAGCCCATTGGCCAGCCAGCAAGCTTGCACTTAGAAGATGTGCTGGCGTGGTATCACGAGGTCAGTTCACTGCTTTCGAGTGAAGTGGGCGCGGCATTTCGTAGTGGCGACCAAGGCCGCATTGATGCTGTGAAAGAAGTGCTCGACGCTCGTTCGGCTATTGAAATGCAAGTTCTTGGTGCATTAGACCTTGTAGGTCGTGGCTAATAGCCAAGTGGGGTAGCAGTTCCGCGGTCAACACTTCCGTGGCGAAATTTGGCCGAGTCAATGGGCATGTGCGAGTCAATTGATTGGCTCGTGGTGTTCTCGTGCACGCAGATGCGCTCAATAATGCGCCATTCTCCGTTGCGATTTTCGTACTGATCGAGATAACGCCCAAACCAGGTGTCGAGAAAGTCAACGCCATTGTCGGTGCGAAACACATAAGTGACGTTGTAAATTTCGCCTGAACCTTTAGTGCCGCTCACCTCAATGGCGTGGTTCATGCAACAGTGCATGGTGGCGGTGAAGCGTTGGTGAGAGTCAATCACGCGGTCGCAAAATGCCATTGCATTTCCCACGAATACGCCGTGGTCGTCGGTGGCTTCTGGCCAATATGCCGATTTCATGAGGTCGCCGTCAAGGCGGTCTACGCCGCGTGCATACCTGGCGGCAACTTGTCGAATGGCGTCGTGGTCGGAAAGTGCTGCGCTCATGTTCCCCCTAGTGAAAGTCCGCAATTCGGCGGTCGTCATAGTGTAAACACGAGTGGTGAATTGTAAAAGACCCAGAGCGCTAACCCATTGTCTAGTTGCACTTCTGGTGGTTGCCACCTCGTGCGGGTCGGCTGGGACTTCTGCCACCACCAGCACTGCGCCCTCTACAACTCTCGCGCCCGTTGTATCTTCCACCACAAGCACAGTTCCTGCAGCATCGGGGGAGCCTGTGGCAGTAGGGGTGCTCACGCGCTCCTCGCAAGCCAGTGTGCTGCAAGAAATTACAAAATATGTGAATGTACAACGCGCAGGTGTGGGTGGCAGGCCACTCGCATTGCTGGAATGCAAAGTTTCTCAAGAAAGAACACTGGCCGACTGTGTTGAAGAGTTTGCAACAAACAAGGTGTACGCCATTGTGGCTGCCGATGAAGGCGTTGGAGATATTGGCGTTGCATTGGAAGAGGCATCTCAAGACATTCCCGTGGTAGTGGCGAACCCCATTGGCGTGTCTGTGCTGGTTTCTCAAAAAATGACGGCAATAACGCCAGGAATGCCCGGGCTCATGCTGTCGTTGGCAATTCTGGCGACGGGCGAACTCGCTGGTGAGAGCAAAAGCGTCAGCGTTGTTCATAGCGGCAGCGAAGAATCAAATTCAATTTATGCATCAATTGTGCGGCCGGTCTTGGTGAAGTCGGGGCTGCGCGTTGAAAATATTTCCGAAGTTGTTATTCCGGACGATGCAACAAGTGATGAGGTGGTGGAACTGCTCACTGATGCTGTGGTCACCTCATCGGCAGTGATTGCCGATGTCGCTGGCGAAAGTTGTTCAGGTTTTACAAAATGGGTGAACTCATTAACAAGCAAGCCCGTTGTGCTCGCCACTGATGCTTGTGCATTGAGTAATGCAAAAAGTGAAACGGAAAATTGGTTTGTTGCAAGATACGGGAATGATTTCACCAATGTTCGCGATGCTGAATTTGGGCTGAAGAACTGGGCTTCGTCGTATCGAGAAGGTATTCGTGCCACGGTGCTTGCGTTGGTCGATCTCTTGAGCGAACGAACTGAACGCAGTCTTAGCTTGGCCGAAGTGAAAGCGGGCTTCAATGCTTCTGTTAAAAATGTTCGAGGATTTTCACAATCTCCCCAATGTGCACTCATGTTGTCGTATGTCGCTTTATGCACATCACAAGTGGGGTTATCGCAAGTAAAAAATGGCGATTTAGTAGATATACGCGGTGGCACAAAGGGAAATCCCATAGAGCTATTCACCGAGATACAGCCCTTGGGCAGTTAGCGTATGGGTATGAGTTCTGCTTGGAACAACGTGGGTGCAGCGGCAAATGCATTAGAAAAAGTTGCGATCAGCAATCTTTTTTCGCAAAACCCCGCGCGCGCCGAGTCGTTCATGTTCCGGGCTGGTGAGCTTCTCGTCGACTTCTCACGACAAAAAATAGATGCAGCGGCTCTACAGGCGCTTGTTGCTTTAGCCAAACACTCCGACGTGGAAAATCTACGGAACAAGATGTTTAGTGGTGAGGCCATAAATAACACCGAAGGTCGCCCGGTATTGCATGTTGCCCTGCGCATGCCTGCGAGCGAGAGTGTTGTTGTCAGCGGGAAAAATGTTGTTCCTGAAATTCACGCAACATTGCTGCGCATGTCTCATGCAGTTGAACGCATTGCGAGCGGAGCACATTCTGGTGCTACGGGTAAGCCCATCAAGCATGTTGTAAACATTGGCATTGGGGGAAGCGACCTCGGGCCAGCAATGGCAATGCGGGCGTTGAGTGCGTATGGCGTTACCGGCGTGCAAGCCCATTTCGTGTCGAACGTTGACCCCACAGACTTGGCTCACGTTCTTGCGCACTTAAACCCGCATGAAACTGCCTTTGTCGTTGCGTCGAAAACCTTCGCAACGCAAGAAACAATGGCGAACGCCCACACGGCAATGAAATGGTTGCAGAGCGGAATGAGTATTGCCTCGGTGTCGAGCCACTATTTTGCGGTCACCGCAAATGTTGAAGCAGCAATGCAATTTGGTGTTCCTACGGAAAATATCTTTCCGATGTGGGACTGGGTAGGCGGGCGTTTCTCGCTTGGCTCGGCCATTGGTTTTTCACTCATGTGTTCCATAGGTGCTCAGCACTTCGGTGACATGTTGCTTGGTATGCGTGAAATGGACGAGCACTTCTGCTCTGCTGAGTTGCAAGAGAACGTTCCTGTTTTGTTGGCGCTCGTTGGCATTTGGAATCGCAATTTTCTTGGCTCTGCATCACAAGCTGTCATTCCTTACTTGCAAGAACTTGCACGATTCCCCGCTTATCTTCAGCAATTAGAAATGGAAAGCAACGGCAAGCGTGCAAACCGCGATGGAAAATTGGTGGAACATGCAACCTCACCAGTGGTGTGGGGGGAACCCGGCACCAACGGCCAGCATGCATTTTTCCAACTGTTACATCAAGGAACCGATGTGATTCCGGTTGATTTCATTGGCGCTGCACGAACAACTGCGGTGGGGCTTCATGAGCAAAGTGTTCGTGAGCAACATCAAAAGCTCATGGCAAATATGTTTGCGCAAGCATCGGCGTTGGCCTTTGGCTCTCCAGCGCCAACCGATATTCCTGCAGCGCAAGGGGAGCATCGAGTGTTTCCAGGCAATCGCCCCAGCACCACCATTGTGTTCAATGAGTTAAGCCCACGTGTGCTTGGTCAACTCGTGGCACTTTATGAGCACAAAACATTTGTGCAGGGCTGCATTTGGGGCGTGAACAGTTTCGACCAGTGGGGCGTTGAACTGGGCAAAGTGTTGGCCGGCGATGTGCTTGCACATATGGCAAACACATCGCTCGACTCCACACTCGACCATTCCACACGTGTGCTTGTGGAATGGTTTTTAAAAAACTCTTAGCGAGCGACCGTATTTATTGTGCTCGCCTTAGCGAGCGACCATCATTCCTGTTTTTTGGAATGTGGCTGACATGCCAGCACCTGAGGTGAGGCCAGCATCAACAGTGATGTTTTGGCCGGTGATGTAGCTGCCGCCATCGCTGAACAAGAAGAGTGCAGTCTCTGCAATGTCGTTGGCATGTGCTGCACGGCCAAGTGGCGACATGCTGCCGATGCGCTCTGACGCGGTCTTCAAGTCATCTGGATCTCCGGCAATAACGTGGGCGGTCATACCGGTGGGAATGGACCCAGGAGCAATGGAGTTGGCGCGAATTTTGAATGCAGCAAGTTCAGATGCTGCACTGCGTGCCAAACCAATAACGCCTGCCTTCGCCATTGCGTATGCGTGTGGCCCAAGGCCACCTTGAACACCGGCAACCGAAGCGGTACCGATGATGCAACCGCCGTTGCCCGAAGCGATGATGCCACGAGCAGCATGTTTAAACGTAACGAATACGCCTCGCACGAGAACAGCCATGGTCTTGTCGAAGTCGTCCATTGGGGTGTCGGCAATGGGGCCAACAACGCCAACGATGCCAGCGTTGGCAAATGCACTGTCGAGGCGACCAAATTTGGCGATGCCTGCATCGACTGCTGCAGCAACGTCTGCTTCTTTGGTGACGTCGCATTGAGCGAAGATTGCCTTGTCGCCAAGTGACTTGGCAACAGCCTCGCCACGCTCAACGCCGTAGTCGGCGATAATGACTTTTCCGCCTTCGGCAACAAGAAGGCGAGCAGTGGCTTCACCCAAACCGCTTGCGCCTCCTGTAATAAGAGCAACTTTTCCTTCGTAACGACCAGCCATTGGTCCCCCTTCGCGTAGATGTTTCATTCACTGTAGTGTCGGGTCGGAAAAGGTGCATCGTCAGACGAGGTGCGCCACCTATTGGGGCGAGGGGTTCAACATGGGTTCGGACAATTCTTTAGTGGGCGCTGGGCGCATCGCAGGCGCGGGGAAACGGCAAACAATTCTTGCGTATTTCAGTATGCGTGGCGTCGAGTTTTCGCAGCGAGTAGCCGCAGCAGGTGCGGCGGGTTTTGATGGCATTGGTTTCAACGTGGCTGAATACTTGAAATTACGGGCCGAAGGAACCACCGACGCGCAACTGCAGGCCATTCTCGACAAACACAATGTGCGTATTTTGGAACTAGAAGCACTGCGCCTTTTAGACGACGAAGCGGCAAAAGATTTTGAACATGTTGCACGCACCTTTGGCGCAGAACGAGTTCAGGTCATCTCTCCTTTTGGCCCCGATAAAGATATTGACCTCACAAAGGCATCGGCATGGATCGGCGAAATTGCCAAGCGCACCGAAGAGGCAGGCATTAACTACGCAATTGAATTTTTGCCACCTACCAAAATTCCCGACATCGCGACTGCTCAGCGCGTTGCCCAAGCAAGTGGTCAGAAAAATGTTGGGCTCTGCGTCGACACCTGGCATGTATTTCGTGGGGCAGGTTTGGCCTCACTGGCCGATCTCGATTTCTCTATGGTGAAAAACGTTCAGGTAGACGACGGAACCATGAAGCCCAGGCTCGACGACTACATCCAAGACTGCATTCATTACCGTGAACTGCTGGGGGCGGGGGAGTTCCCCTTGGTGGAATTTTTCCGTCGTACGCCACCTACAGCGCCCATTAGCGTGGAAATCATTTCTGACGATCTCGATGGAATTCCGGCAATGGAGCGGGCAAAAGTGCAAGCCGAGTCGCTTGAGCGCACTTTGGCGTTACTTTAATCCTCACTTCATATTTTGGGTTCGCTTGAAGGGCACGAATTAGGCGACAATAGAGCCATGGCAGTAAAAGTTCCTCAAATTGGCCCAGCTACTCCTGAAGAGGCAGACCTCGAAGGTCTGAACCCCTTTCGTGACTCCATCATGCACCAGTGCCCGCACATGTACTTCCGGCGCATGCAACAAGAGACACCGCTGTTCGATGTTGAAGGCACCGACGTGCACATTGTGACGCGCCATGAACTCATTGTGCCGTTAGTGCGCGATACAGAAACTTTTTCGAACCGTTTTGGTAGTGCAGGCGAGCCGCCAAAGGGTGAAGTTCTTGAGAAGATGAAAGCAGTGCTTGCGACGGGTTGGCCACAAACACCCACGATGCTCACCATCGACCCGCCGTACCACACGCGTTTTCGAAACACTGTCGCTTCTTTTTTCACACCACGAAAAATTGCTGAATTGCGTCCGCTCATTGAAGAATATGTCGACAGCATCGTAGACAAATTTATTGACCGTCCCGACAAGACAATGGAATTTGTACGCGATTTTGCCGTTCCACTTCCTATTGCTGCAATCGCTTTCATTTTAAGCGTGCCACTCGACAAGATGGCCGACCTCAAGCGTTGGAGCGATGACTCCATCGCAACAATTGGTAGCAGCATCTCCGACGACCGTCGCATAGAAGCACTCACAGGCGTGATGGAAATGCAACGTTATTTTGCAGGTCGTTTAGAGGAAAAGCGAGCCGACCCTTCTGACGATTTGCTCACCGCATTGGTGACAGCAGAAATTGATACCGATGAAGGAACAAAGCGACTACTCGATATTCCCGAGATGCTCTCAATCATTGCGCAGTTGCTCACCGCAGGAAACGAAACAACCACCAACACATTCGCTGAAGGCATGTTGTACTTCGCCGAAAACATGGATGTGTGGGAAAAGGTTCGCGAAGATCGCACGCTCATTGGCCCAGCTGTGGAAGAAATTCTGCGTTTGTCGTCGCCCTCGGGTGGCATGTTCCGCGTTGTCACCAAAGACAATGTGGAAATTGATGGTTGCCCCGTGCCAAAGGGTGACCGCATCATGCTCATGTACTCGGCTGCAAACCGCGACCCGAAGGTGTGGGGAGAAACCCCCGACCAATTCGACCCACTGCGCCCCAACCTCAAAGAGCACCTTGCTTTCGGCAAGGGAATCCATTTCTGCATTGGTGCTCCGCTTGCACGCCTTGAATTGCAGGTGGCATTTGAGAAAATGGCAGACCGCTTGAAGTCGTGGAGCCTCTTGGAAACGAATGATTTCCGATATCACGACAGTTTCATGTTGCGCGGTTTGAAGAAGCTCGATTTATCATTTGAAGTGGTCTGAGCGAGACGGCTCAGAGCCCCTTAGACTCAGAAGTCTTATGGCAGGTGAACGTGTTCTTGTTGCAAAAGTTGGTCTCGACGGTCACGACCGTGGAATAAAAGTCGTGGCACGCATCTTGCGTGATGCTGGCTTTGAAGTCATTTACACCGGTCTCTTTCAGACCCCCGACAAAGTTGCTGCTGCAGCAATCGACGAAGACGTCGATGCGGTGGGGCTCTCGATGTTGTCTGGCGCACACATGACCCTTGCGCCAAAAGTTGTTGAGAAAATGCGCGAGCGTGGTGTTGATGTTCCTGTCGTTGTGGGTGGAATCATTCCCGTCCAAGATGCCGACAAGTTGAAGGCACTTGGTGTTGCAGGAGTCTTGAACCCAGGTGCAACTTCCGACCAAGTAGTTGAACTCATGCGCTCGGTCATTGCTGCTTCGCGGGCTGGCGCAAAGTAACTGCAGTGGCCGGAGTCGCCCGCGACCAAGCAGAGCGCGTACTCAATCTCATTGCGTTGCTCACGGAAAACTCGCAGCCACTCACGTTCACTCAAATTCGCGGCGCACTTGGTGCCAATAACTATGCCGATGGCGAATCGGGCAGGGCAACATTCGAGCGCGACAAAGCATTAGTGCGCGATATGGGTGTGCCCATTGAAATGAAAACTTTGGGTGGCAACCAAGCCGGCGAGTCGAGCTATCGCATCGACCGTCGCCAACTTGAATTGTCATCGGTCAATTTCACGAGCGAAGAGCGCCAGGCATTGCAGCTTGCACTTGCCGCAGTGCACATTGACGCCGCATGGGCCGACCGTGCACGTTTGAAGTTAGGCCTCGATGTTGCAGAGGGCGAAACGTTGGCGCAAGCACATTTGCCCGTGAACAGTGTTGCCTTGCCGGTGGTCACCGAGGCCGCCCAAAATTCTAAAGAAATTAGTTTTAGCTATCGCGGTGAAACACGACGTCTTCACCCCTACGGAGTCTTGGGGCGTGGCGGGTACTGGTACGTAGTGGGTGCCGACCAAATGCGTAATGCAATTCGCAGCTTTCGAGTCGATCGCATTGAAGGCAAAGTAAAAATTCTCGATGCATCTTTTGAACGCCCGCAAGGTTTCGATATTCAAGCGGCGGTCGCCACCGATACAGAAATGCTCGGAGAAGGTGCAGAGCCCACCATGGCCCACGTGCTCATTAATGCCGCTCTCGCGCCAAGTGTCTTGCGGGAATTCGGCAACGAGTCGGTTATTGAAACTCGCGACAATGGTGCAGTTGTTGTCGAAGTGCCGTGTGGAAATGAAGGCCCCTTTCGGTCGTGGTTGCTGGGGCTTGTGGAACATGCAGAAGTGTTGTCGCCAACCGATGTGCGCGAAGGCATCAAAAACTGGTTATCTGACATGCAAAAAGGTGGTGTGCAATGAGCACCGCTGCGCGTCAACGTCGTGCGGGCGAACGCGTGCAAGGGCTTCTTATTATGTTGCCGTGGCTTGCCGCGCGCAAACGTGTGTCTATTCATGAAATGGCAAGTACTTTTCAACTGAGCGTTGAAGAGTTGAGCCAAGATCTCACCCTTGCTGGGCTTTGTGGCACTCCTCCATATTCGCCACTTGAACTCATTGAAATTTTCTTCGATGAAAATGAAGTGTGGGTAGAAGTACCCAATGTGTTCAATAAGCCATTACGCCTTTCAGTCGCCGAGGCTTTTGCGTTGCGTGCTGTTGCCGATACTGCTCTTGCGTTGCCTGGCGCAGCCAACTCTGCTGCATTAGGTTCTGCTATTCGCAAACTCAATGAGCTCACCGCTATTGACGATGCACTCGTTATTGAAAACCCTCACGATCCGTTGCTCGCTGAACTGGCTCACTTTTGTGATATCAACGCCCGCGTTTCACTCGACTATTTTTCGCCCACCACGAATAAGTCAACATCACGAAGCGTGGTGCCACGGCGCATATGGCTAAACGGCGAGCATTGGTATCTCGATGCCATTGACCTTGGTATTAATGAGCCACGCGTTTTTCGTGTCGATCGCATTAGCGCATTGAAAGATTCCGGTGAAGTGGTAGATGCGGCGACTCTTCCAGCCCTTGCCGATGAGCCTGGTTTTCACTGGGATGCCCACGCTGAACGCGTCACGCTTCATTTGCAGCCATCTGCGCATTGGGTGGCAGAACGTTACCCCGTGTACTCGCAACGCAAAATAGGCGATGCGGTGTTGGAAGTAGTTCTCCCAGTGACCTCGGCTCCTTGGCTGGGTCGCTTGTTGGTGCGGGCCGGAAATGCAGCTGTGGTGGTGAGCCCAGAAAAGTACGCAACCCTCGGTGCCGACACGGCTGCCAATATTTTGGCTCGCTACAACTAAAGAGCGAGTTGGTACAGGTCATTCACGGTGTGCACATCGTGTGACGCAATGAGAATAGAAAGCAGTTGCGCGGTAGCAGTTGCATCGCAGAGCGCATCGTGAGCATTGGTGAGGGGAATGTTGTATTTCTCACACAGGGCCGTGAGGCGGTGTTGCTCGGCACGCTTGGGGTCGAGAAGACGCGACATTTGCAATGTGCAGAGGTGCTGGTCGACCTCAATGTTGATGCTGTGCCGTTGTGCTTCTGACTTAATGAATCCAAAGTCGAACTTGGCATTATGTGCAACAAGAATGCGTTTTCTTGCGAGGCGACGCAGCTGACGCATTGCTCGTTTGGTGTGCAGGCCTTGGCGTAACTGTTCATTGGTAATGCCATGAATGTGGTGTGCTGGTGGCTGCTCGGAACCCCAGGGAAACGGCCCACCATTGCTGGGGCGCACGTACGTGCTGTAACTGCGCAGCACTTGACCTTTTGAGTTGGTAACAACTGCGCCGATTTGCAAAATGAGGTCGCTATCGGTTGCCAATCCAGTGGTCTCAACATCGACAACCAGGAACTCCGCCTTTTTGAGTGGCGGCATTTTGCGGGGCATGTGTTGCACAGTAGGGAAGGCGTGTTAGCCGGAAATTGCTTTTTGGAACATGGCTATGTCGAAGTAGTCGCGCCACAACGTAATTTTCTCATTGGCAATAGTGAAAATGCCCATGAGGGGAACTTCCACCCAACGATCGCCCATCTTGAAGCGGTCGGTGCGCTCATTCATCACGACGCCAGAAGTGGCATCGCCAGATGACGTTTGGTGATGAATGACCCAATCGATTTCGCTGCAACTAGCGAGGAACGGAGCAAGCCCTTCGCGCACACCTTCTGGACCAAAAACTTTACGCATCGGCACATTGTCGTATTCGCACTTTTCATCGAGGAGGAGAAGTGCACCTTCAAGATCTTTTGTCTCAATGAGATGAATAAAGTGGCGTACAAGCTGGTCTGGCGTCATCTCGTTATTCTTGCCGATGACGACTCGGCTCAACGTATTACGCGCTATGTGGCATGCGGGCGCGAATGCCAATAGGGGCAGCAACGGTGAAGCCGGCAAGGTGCCTGTCTTCTTCGCTCTCGCCGGCCCAGTAGCCGTATTCATGGTTGGTTCGCGCGTACTCACGGCACTGAGCCGTGACCGAGCACTGATCGCACAGTTGCCGGGCACGCGCTTCACGACGGGCGCGGGCTTGGGGGCGTTCGGCCTTCGGAGGGAAAAAGAGTGGAGTGCGACCTTTACAAGCCGCAAGTTCGGTCCAATGCTCAGTTTCTTTCACAACTACTGGAGCAGGAATTCGAATCATTTTCATTTCGGTGAGTGACATTGTGAGCGCCTTCTCTATGGGGTGACCTTGTTTGATCACACTATGAGGGCGCAGGGGGTTAATGCAAGTATTTAGTACTAAATGTGCCAACAAGCACATTGGCCCCTATAAGAGCTCGGCAGCCAGGCTCGCCACTTCACTGCGTTCGCACGCAGCCAGGGTGACATGGCCAAAACATTCCTGATCGGAAAACGCATGAATGAGCACAGCAAGAGCGTTGTTTGATTCGCCCATATATGGGGCGTCAATCTGGCTGGTGTCGCCAGTGAAGATGACCTTGGTGCCATCACCAATACGGGTGAGGATGGTTTTGAGAGTTGTTGGCTCCAAGTTTTGGGCCTCATCAACCACCACAATTTGGCGATGCAGTGATCGACCGCGAAGGAAGGTGACCGACTCGAGTGAGAGTTGCCCACGTGCAATGAAGTCATCAATCAGCCTGCGTGCATCGTTGCTCGAGCGATGATCGGTGAGGGCCACGATGGAGTCGTGAATGGCCGACATCCATGGGTCAAGTTTTTCATCGAGACCACCAGGCAAGAAACCGACATCTGCTC
>Ga0209357_1000221_pt1 | contig 21822 bp, 31 predicted proteins | sample LauGreFBDMM110SD_2_FD_187573 | JGI IMG/M metagenome (GOLD analysis project Ga0209357, IMG submission 187573) | Freshwater lake microbial communities from Lake Michigan, USA - Fa13.BD.MM110.SD (SPAdes) (version 3) | ecosystem: Environmental > Aquatic > Freshwater > Lake | place: Lake Michigan... | reverse complement strand
AATCAGATTGAGCACTTGAAAATTGCAGCAAAGCAAGAGTCTATTGGCTTTGCCAAAAGATCAGAATACTACGCACATTTTGATGAAGATGGGATAACAGGCTTTTGTGCTGTCATAAGGTACGCAAACAAGATTGTGCTCAAATCTTCATATGTTATACCTGAAAAACGAGGTCGTGGAATCTATCGGAAAATGCTTGAATACAGGCTAAAAAAGTACAGCCATCTAAGGATAGAGGCCGGGTGCACTCCAATGTCTTTAGGGGCATTACTAAGAAGAGGATTCAAAGTCGTCAGCCATGCTAAAAACGGATGTATAAAAGTCGTAAAGATACCCAAAAAGGAGGAGACCAAATGAAGGCCGGAGTCATAACAGTAAAGGGCCGCGAAAAATCACTTTTGAACCTTCGAAACCTTATCGAACCTAATGTCGATGAGTTTACAGTGTTTATAGATGCAGAACGCAGGGGGCAAGCGTGGAACCTGAGTCGATGTATGAAGGAGATGATTGATTCAGCCAAAAAGGACGAACCAGTCCTTATAATGACCGACGATGTCATTACGGTTAAGGATTGGAGGAAGAGATGGGAGGCAATCCACAAACAGGCAAACAATACAATTTACACATTCTTTTCGCGTCAACGGGTCAGTTTTAAGCCGCAGAATCTGGCGCGTGGATATGTCACAGGCTACAACCGCCGGGGATTCTACGATCAGGCCGTGATCTACATTAATCAGCACGGATTAACAGACAGGATAAACGAATGGTTTAACAATCAGGGCAAGATATCAATCAAGCCAACCTACAGGCAAAAATGGTATGACGTAATCATTCAGGAATATCTTATCGAAAACAAAATCCCTTGGACTCTAAGCACTCCAACGCTATTTGAGCATGTAGGCGAAAAAAGCACGGTAGGGCACAGCATAGGCAAATCTGTCCAGTATGTAGGTGCAACCTAATGAAGATATACACGGGGCAAAACGTTTTTGATGCAGCACTTGAGCGAATCCGGTTTATCTACGATGAATTCCCAAATGTCGTGTGTTGCTTCAGCGGCGGCAAGGATTCAACCGTCATTTTTCATTTGATGCTCAAAGTCGCGGGTGAGCGGGGGCGGCTTCCACTTCCTGTCTTTTTTTTGGACCAGGAGTCCGAATTCTCGTCAACGATTGAACTGATGCGGGAAGTTATGACCCGTCCAGATGTCCGACCGATATGGGCTCAGGTTCCTTTCAGGCTCTACAACGCAACGAGTGCGAACGAACCGTGGATGAAGGTATGGGATCAGGATCAACCGCAAAAGTGGATCAGGCCAAAAGAGACGATCGCGATTAAAGAGAACGTCTACGGGGCCGACAGATTCGGGGATCTCTTGCACGCAATCCCTCTTGCCATGTACAAGGGCCAACGTGTGGCCGATGTCGCAGGAATGCGGGCCAACGAGTCGCCAACCCGGCACCGTTTACTTGTAAGCAGGCCAAAGTATAAATGGCTAACGTGGGCAACAGCCCGGAAGCCGGGAGTGCATTACACGTTCTATCCTCTTTACGATTGGTGCGATTCGGATATCTGGGTCGCCATTCACAAGAACGGATGGAAGTACAACAAAATTTACGATCTCCAATACGCTCACGGCTTGAAGCAAAGCGAGATGCGTGTTTCCAGCCTGATCCACGAAACGGCAATCAAAAGCCTCTTCACTCTTCAGGAATTCGAACGCGAAACCTATGACAAGATGACGCAGAGGCTCGCAGGCGTCCATTCAGCGGCAAAGATGAGCGATGACTACTTCCCTAAGAAACTGCCTTTCATGTTCAAGTCATGGCGGGAGTATCGGGACTTTTTGGTTGAAAAAATGCTGCCGGATGATCTCAAGCCATCATTCAGGGCCCACTTCAAATCGGTTGACGACATGTACGGGGACGCCTTCGGGGATCAGATTGACAAGGCATGTATCCAATCGGTACTCGCCAACGACTACGAATTCATCAAGGTAAAAAACGCACTCGCTCGTCCGGCTATCTTTGATTACCGCAGGAAGAAGCAGGGCAAAAAATCCACACTCGAAATCGAAAGGGATCGGCGAAATGATGTCGCGACTGATTGAAGATATCGAACAGGCTCATGAACGGGCAGTCGACAAGATCGAATTCATCAACAGCCTCAAGCGGATCGCCCACCGATTATCTGAAAGCCCGAACCCTGTCGGGGACGTTCAGCTTGTACCAGTCGAGAAGGTCCATGCGAACGATTACAACCCAAACAGCGTGGCGACCAAGGAGATGAAACTTTTGTATACCTCAATCAAGCACGATGGGTATACGCAACCTGTAGTCACGATCTACGACACGGAGAATGACCGCTATACGATTGTTGACGGCTTTCACCGCTATACGATCATGCGGACGTGCCCGGACATCTACGAGGCAAATAAGGGCCTTCTGCCGATCGTCGTGATTGACAAGCCGATCAACGACCGAATGGCCTCAACCGTCCGCCACAACCGGGCAAGAGGCAAGCACTCTGTCGTTGGAATGTCCACGATGGTATTCTCAATGCTGGACAAAGGATGGTCAAACGGGCGGATCTGTGCAGAGTTGGGAGTAGAAGCGGAAGAACTGGCAAAGCTCAAACACATCACTGGATTCTCCAAGCTCTACGAAAATGAGGATTATCGTAAGGCGTGGGAAACCAAGCACCAGATTGAACTAAGAAAGCAATACGATGGCGACAAAGATCAAAAAGGTAACACTGGAACAGATCAAGCCCTATTGGCGAAACCCGCGAAAAAACGCTCAGTCCGTACCAATCGTAAAGGCGTCAATGGTTGAGAACGGGTATAACAACCTGATTACGATTGATGCAGAGGGCACTATCGTTACAGGGCACACCCGTTACAAGGCTATGATCGAAATGAGCCCGGAAGAACGGACTCAGGCAAAGATCGGCAAAACGATTGAAGTCATTGACCTGTCGCACCTAACTGGCGAACAGATCAAACGCTACAGGATCGCAGACAACAAGGCGGGCGAAAAATCGCTCTGGGACTACGATCTCTTGATTCCCGAACTCAGGGAGATCAAAGAGACGGATTCTATGCAAATCTACTTCCATGATTTAGACCTCAAGACGGCTTTGGCTCCACCAGTCTACGGCGATGCCATCGGGGCCGATGACGATCAGGACGTTGAAGACGCCGATAGCAGGATCAAGGACAGCTTTTCAGGCATGGCGGAGAAGCAGGACAAATCCGTTAGAGAACTGATCTGTCCGCATTGTGCCAAGACGTTCTTTGTGGATCGGAAGGAATTCGAGGATTAACTGTGGAACAGCATGATAACAGCAAGCCAAAGCAGGCTCGTGGGGCCCACTTGAAACAGTACCATTTCAAGCCGGGCCAATCTGGCAACCAAGCCGGAAGACCCGGCAAAGGCTTTGATCTGAACACGCTCATAACCAGCTTACTTCAGGGCGAAGAACTCCGTGGGCAACGAATGCCAAAGAACAAATCAGTCGGACAAGTCATTGCGGAGAACCTTGTCGTCGGGGCGGTTGATATCCAAAGCAAGCACCATGTGTTCTGCCTTAAGGAAGTCGTGACTCGTTTTGCTCCTGTTATCCAGCAATCAGAGATTGAGATCGTCAAGACGGATGAAGAGAGCGGAGAGCGGCGACCATTTACAAGCGATGAACTCAGACAGATAGTCGGAATCTACAGCGAGGCGGCGAATGTTAGACCTGACGAAACTTCAAGCCCTACACCAGAAATATCCTGAATGGCCTCGTCCAAAGTATAGCCCACACCTACCGCACTTGAAGCAGGCGGCATTCCTCTTGGCGGCTCGCAATACGTCCTACCGGGAAGTCTTCTATGGGGGCGCAGGCGGCGGCGGCAAATCGGACGCGCTGCTTATGCTGGCATTGCAGGACGATTGGCTCCAAGACTCAGATTATTCTGCCTTAATACTTCGAAAGACATTCGTCGATCTCAACCAGCCGGAAGGCATCCTGAACCGGGCCAAAACGTGGTTAATGGGGAGGCCGGGCGTCCAATGGCAGGCACAGCACAACCGCTTCCAGTTTGACACAGGGGCGGTTCTACAGTTTGGACACTGTAATGGGCCGAACGACCACCTGAAATATCGGGGCGGGAAGTATAATCTGGTGTGTTGGGACGAACTGACGGACTTCACAGAAGAGACGTATACATTCCTCTTTTCTCGCCAACGCCGACCAAAAGGCTCAACGCTTCCACTCCTGACAGCATCTGCCTCAAACCCCGGCGGCTCAGGCCATGCGTGGGTGCGGAAGAGGTTGGTCAAGACAAGCACGCCCAACCGCTTCTTCTTAGCAGCAAACTACATTGACAACCCTTATCTGGACCAAGAAGCCTACGGGGACACGCTGGACCATCTCCTGCCGACAGAGCGGGCACGCATCAAGCATGGCGACTGGGATGTTCTGGATGCGTCCGCACTCTTTGATCGCAGATGGTTTAAGATCGTCAACACGCTGCCGGAAGGGCCAAGGCTATCCGTGCGGGCGTGGGACACGGCGGCAACGCCGGACGGCGGAGATTACTCGGTCGGGCTCAGGATGCACAAGATTGAAGACGAATACTTCATTGATTCAATCGTCCGGGGCCAATACGGGCCAAGCGATCTGGATCGCGTCCAAAGAGAAACAGCCGAATCTGATGGTGAAGATGTGGTTATCCTGCTAGAGCGGGAACCGGGCAGTGCGGGCAAGCGCGTCAACCAGTTTATCAGGCAACAGCTTTCAGGCTACATCGTCCACGAAGAAGGAGCTTCAGGCGACAAATACTACCGGGCCACACCAGCGGCAAGAGCAGCATCAAACGACAAAATCCGGTTGGTCAAAGGATCGCACATAACCGCCTTTATGGATGAAGTCCCTGCCTTTACGGGCAAGGATGGAGTCGACGCCCATGATGATATCGTTGACGCGATGAGTCTGGGATTCAATTATCTTTCCCGGCGGATCGGAATGTCGTTAGTATAGGTATACACCTCAAGGGGGCTAACAGATGGCGAACATTCCGAACATGATCGGACGGGCGGTAAACTCAATTGGCTCATGGGCATCTGCTCCAGCACGATACCTATTTTCAGGCCGGGGCGGCGGCGGCGGATTCTACGCAATCCGGGCGACTCAAATCCCGTCGGCACGATTCAACTGGGTCGAAGAAGCAGGCGACTTCCGGCAAAACCCGGTTGTGGCCTTGGGGCTCGATTGGATCACACGCAACGCGACATCGGTTCCTTTGGAACTCTGGATCAAAACCAAATACGGGGAAGATGTCCAGCTTGAAGGGCACCCGCTTCTCGATCTGATTAAGAACCCAAACCCGATATATTCAGGCCATGCCTTACTGTCCGCGACCATCATCGACACCCTCTGTGTCGGGAACGGATACTGGTCGATCGTGCCGAACGCAGGCGGGCGGGTGGCGGAACTGTATTGGCTCGATGGCCGATACATGGCACCCGACTTCCCGGTTGATGGCTCGGCATACCTGAATTGTTGGAAGTACATTCCAGCAGGCACAGGACGCCCGGAAATCTTTGATCCACAACAGATTGTGGAATTCAAAAAGGGAATTGACCCGTGGAACGACCGCCTTGGTTATTCGCCTCTTCTGGCGTGCTGCCGGGAAGTGGCTTTAATCAGCATGATCGCAGGCTACACAGCGAGTATCTTGAAGAACGTGGGCGTGACCAATATGGTTATCTCGCCAACAGGCGAAAACGCACTCAACAAAACTCAAGCCGAAACGCTTAAGCAGTCCATCATGCAGTCCATCGGATTGGATCGGCAAGGGCAACCGCTTATCCTGACATCTCCAGCCTTGGTGGAATCTATCGGCACAAAGCCCGCCGAAATGATGCTTCCAAATGTCGATTCTACGGCCGTGGCTCGCATATGCTCAGCGATGGGTGTCTCGCCAATGGTCCTTGGTCTGCCTGATGAGGGCAAGACATACGCCAACTACAGAGAGGCTCAGCGGGCGGCGTGGATGAACTCAATCATTCCATTCCATGAACTTCTGTCTGCCTCAATCGAAAAGCAATTACTCAGGCTTTACGACCCATCGGGCCGGATGAGCTTGAAGTGGAATTATTCGAATATTGAGGCACTCGCGGAAGACCACGAACAGCTTGCAAACAAGGCGACGATGCTCTTCAAGGAGAATGTCATCACTCGCAACGAAGCGAGAATGATGGTCGGGCTTGAAGAGATCGAATGTGGCGACTTGTTTGCGGCGGATATAACCAAGGCTCAAACGGCACCAATGATGGGGGGCGGCGAATATGGCAAACAGCCTGATGAGTCCGAAAAGGAAAACGAAACAGCCGAAGCGACCGAAGAGGCCGAAGCCGAAACCGCCTAAAATCCTGATCCCACGCGAATACGAAAATCAGCTATTCCTGCCGATCCAAGCCCTTTGTCTGGAATTCTGGCGGGCAATCAAGCCGATCTACGTCGAAAAGATCAGGGTCGCAATGGGGCCTGTCCAAAAACGGGCTCCAAAGGTTACAGGCACGTTTTTTGAGGTACGCGAAAACAAGCACGTAAAACGGTTTATAGCCAAGTTTACGGCTCAGATTGACCAGTCGGCACGAACCGCCACGATGCGGTACGGATTGGAACCCGCCGATGAATGGTCCATCACGAATCAATCCGTTTACGATCAGATTACCGATGGACTGATTGATCTATGCCAATCGACCATAGATGAGCTTACAGTGGCGACTGGCAAAGCCTATGAGCAAATACTGGCAGAACTCAGACAAGAGATTCTGGACAATCAGAGGAGCGGGGAAACGATTCTGTCTCTGACCCAAAAGCTCGAAAAGTTTTTTAGCACGGATGCAGCATGGAGGGCTCGCAGAATCGCCCACACGGAATCGGCACGTTCGAACAATATCGGATATATCGAAGGGGTGGCCGATTATGAGGAGGTTTTAGGCTTTGAATGGTGTCTGTCATCGGATGCGTGCGAACTATGCCATGCTGTCGGGCTTGACCAGGATGGTCAACCAAGGCAAATCGCGAAGGGAACGAACTTTGCCGTCAATATGAGCGGCAACGCCAACTATTCGCAGATCAGATGTCCGCCTTTGCACCCGAACTGCCGATGTGCCGTTAACCCGGTACTCGATTTTGAAGAGACACGGTTCGCGACTCCAGCAAGAATTGAGGCGGGCAAAATCACAGTCTCGTCCGTGACTCCAAGGCCGACAAAGCCCTTGATTGATCTCACAACTCAAGGAAGCCTACGACTAGAGGTCGATGAATAACGACTTGCTAGCCGGGAACCTGAACCGTAATATACTTGATATTGTCAAGGCCAAAACCGCAACCAAGGACTCAGCCAATGAAGATATATTTAGACCTCAAGAGGTCAACTAATCCGGGCGGTTTTGAAGGCTATGGGTCGGTATTCTGGAACATTGACAAGCATGGTGACGTTATCCTGCCGGGAGCATTCCGGGATTCGTTGCCAAGGTTTCTTGATGAGGGCTTTATGGGCGGAGTCGGGCACGATCATGATCGACCCGCCGGAAGGTTCGTCAAAGCATACGAAGATGATCGGGGCCTATTCGTCGAAGGAAGGTTTAGTGACGTGACCTCGGGCAAGGAAGCCCGCACTCTTTTACTGGATCGGGTTGTGCAAAAGCTCTCGGTCGGACTGGATCGGGAAGGGCTCGAAACAAGCCAAGTCACAGCGGGCCAACTCAAGGCCATGTGGCAAAAGGCCGGGTATATGCCAACCAAAGACGATGAACGCAGATTAAAGGCACACAAATCAATCCGGCTCATTCACCGGGCAAGCCTCAAGGAAGTATCACCCGTGACCATTCCAGCCAACGACGAAGCAAGAATACTGGCAGTTAAGAAGTTAGGCGAAAACCACGAAGAGCTTCCAGAAGCCTTTGTCAGTTTTATCGGCAAGGCACGAAGGATATTCTGGGAAATTGCACGCCTAGACATCAAAGCCGGAAGAGTCTTATCCGGCAAGAACGAAATGAAACTCCGGGCTATGGTTGAAGTCCTAACGTCCATCACAGACGAGATGAACAATCTCCTGATGCTGGTCTCGCAGGCTCCAGCCGAAGGCGAAGGAGAAGACGGTGAAAAAGGAGAAGAAGAGGGCGAAGAAGAATATAAGAAGCCCGCAGGCGAAGCGGACGGAGCGGACGCTAAGCCGGAAATGGGCCAAGGTGAGGCGGAAGATAAACCAAAGGGCAAACCTGCCGATTCTGACGAATCGGAACAGGATGAGGATTTTGCGCGGCAAAGAGGGAAATCCAAGAAGTCGTTTGACCAATCTGAAAACGACCGATTTAAGGATGAGGCACTCAGGCTCATGCTGATGGGGGCAATATGAGTGCAGCATTCTACGAAATTGCCGACATGGAGCAAGGCGTTGACTGGTATTTGCCTCTCGTCTTCCAGAACGCAGACGGAACGCCAACAAACCTAACCGGATGTGTCTTTAAGATGCAGATCAGGGCAGTTGTCGGGGCCGATCCAGTCGCGACTCTAAGCTCGCCAAGCAGCGGCATAACGATAAACTCTGTCGCCAATGGAACGGCAACAATTGCGATGAGTGCGGCACAACTGGCAGCAATTCCAGCAGGGAACTATGTCTATGATCTAAAACTAACGGACGCAGCAGGCAAAGCAACCCGACCGATTCAGGGCGGCATCGTCATTTCGGCACAGGTAACAATATGAGCACAACGCTGATTGTAAGGCAAACCAACCCTACGCCAATCGTTGTCAAAGGGCTTGAAACAACCGTCACAGTAAGGGCCTCAAGCCCGAATCTTTTGACGTTCAAAACAGCCTCAGTTATTCCCTTGGCGACACCAACAACCGCCGGGGCAATTATTGTCGGGGCCAACCTGACAATCTCCGCAAACGGAGTGCTATCAGCCATAAGCAGCGGCGGCGGCGGCGGAGCGACAGCATTCGCCAACCTAACCGATGTCATGCTAACAAGCCCGGCAAGTGGCGACCTGGTGGCTTACAACCAGACAAATCTTAAGTGGGTCAACATCAAACAAACCGCAGTCACTGACGGGGGGAACTTCTAATGCCAAACGCAATCAGGATCAAGCGACGACTTTCTGGGGGTGCCGCAGGCTCGCCAACCGGACTTCTTAATGCAGAACTTGCATACAATGAAGTCGATAATACGCTTTATTATGGCTTTGGTGACGCAGGCGGCGGCGTTGCAAGCTCCGTCTCAGCAATTGCGGGGGCCGGGGCCTATGTCTCCTTAACGGGCAATCAATCCATTGCAGGCACCAAAACGGCAACCGGGGCCATTTCGGTTACAGGTACGCTTGATTATACCGAAAGCCTGACGACAGGCGAAAACAGTACAAAAGTGGCGACAACCCGATGGGTAACAGCCAAAATATCGACGCTTGGCGGCGGAACCGTACAGTCGGTAGCACTTTCTCTGCCTGCTATCTTTACGGTTACAGGCTCGCCTGTCACAACTACCGGAACCTTGACCGCAACGTTGGCAAGCCAAACCGCTAACACGTTCTTTTCCGCTCCAAACGGATCAGCAGGAAGTCCAACATTCCGGGCGTTGGTCGCGGCGGATATTCCAACCTTGACCGCTTCCAAGATATCTGATTTTGATACGCAAGTCCGGACTTCCCGCCTCGATCAGATGGCAGTCCCAACGGCGGATGTCTCGTTTAACAGCCGGAAAATTACGAGTCTGGCCGACCCGGTTAACGCTCAGGATGCGGCGACCAAAAACTATGTCGATACGAACCTTCAGGGGCTCAAGCCGAAGCAATCGGTTAAAGCAGCATCAACCGCCAACGTGGCCTCTTTAAGCGGGGCCCAAACAATTGACGGAATTGCTTTGATTGCAGGCGACCGTGTCCTGCTAAAAGATCAAACGACACCCGCAACCAACGGCATCTATGTCATTGCAGCAGGCGCGTGGGCAAGATCAGACGATATGAACCTTTGGACGGAAATCCCTTCTGCCTACGTGTTTGTGGAGCAGGGAACAACCAACGCCGAAAATGGCTATGTGTGTACCAGCGACCAAGGCGGTACGCTCGGAACAACCGCGATTACATGGGTGCAGTTTACCGGGGCCGGGCAAATTACGGTTAACTCTCCGCTCTCCAAAGTAGGGAACACCATTTCGCTTGGAACCGTTTTGGTGGGCAACGGCGGAACTGGGGCAACAACCCTAACGGGGTACGTGTACGGCAACGGCTCCAGTGCCATGACGGCATCAACGACCATTCCGGGCTCGGCAATTAGCGGCAACATTACGGGCAACGCAGCCAACGTGACGGGAACCGTAGCAGTCGCCAACGGGGGAACAGGCGGCACGACAGCCGCGCTGGCAAGATCAGGCTTGGGTGCAGCGGCATCGGGGGCCAACGGCGACATTACCAGTATCACGGGTCTTACAACCGCCTTAACCGTGGCTCAGGGCGGAACCGGAGTCGCCACCATAACCGGGCTTATCAAGGGCTCAGGCACAACGGCATTTAGTGCGGCAACCGCCGGAACCGACTATCTGGCTCCTTCAAGCACGATTGATGGGGGCACATTCTAATGGCACTTATCCTGCTAAAACGCTCAACTACTGCCTCCGCCATACCAGCGGCGGCGAACCTTTCGCTTGGTGAACTGGCAGTAAATACAACGGACGGCAAGCTCTACATGAAAAAGGGGAATGGAACTGTCGTAGACATTACGGGCGGCGGAACCTCTCTGAGTGCGGCAAAGTCCATCTCTTACGCGATGATCTGGGGGCGATGAGTGGCAAACCCGAACCTATTCAACCCAACAACATGCACAGCAAAAACCGCAGTGTTGGCTTTAGGAATAACGCCAACCGCGATTGTCAGCAATGCGGCGGCATCGAATACGACTGTAAAAATCCGAAGCCTGATGATCTCGAACGTCACAGGATCAACAGCCATAACGCTGAACATTGACCTATTCCGAAGTTCAGTCGGTTATCGTATGGCTTTCTCGATGTCCATTCCGGCTTATGCAACCCTGACGCCTTTGGGATCGGATTTACAGTTATATCTTGAAGAGGGTGATGCCTTACGCTTGACCGCCGGGGCCACTCTTTCGCTTGAAGCCGTTTGCAGTTATGAGGTGCTATCATGAACGGACGTATTGTAGGCACGATCAACTTACCAACAGGGTCAACGGCAATCGGTGTCTGGAATTCGGACGAAGCCTCCTTAAACACCAAAAACGGCACATGGCCGATGGCTCCTTTGGTTCAACCGTATCATTCATGGGAAACAACATACGGAGTGCAGACAGTCGGTACTGATGGAGTTACGGTTGATTCAAGCCCGGTATCAGGCAACAAGGTGATTAACTGGACATCCATAGATGGCAGATTAATTGCTACGCAGGCTACGCACGGAAACAGGCCGATCTATTTCGCTCCTTCTCACGGCAAGCCTTACATTCAGTTTTTGGACGGAAACTCAGCAGCGACAGTACAATGGCTACAGGTTACAATAACAGCAATATGGGACAACAGATCTCAGATGTCTATGGCAGTAGCATTACGAAAACCGGGGACTTACTACGGATACAGGAATATTGCGTATATCGGATTTAATTTCGGATGGACCGGCACGCCGGGCATTTACAACTTAGTTAGTGGCCCATATTGGGCCTATGGCGGCGAAAGTATTAGTTTTGGGGGCACTCGTAATGACGTAAGAACTTACGACCCTTTTGGTGAAACAACTATTTTCGGCACGTTCTCAACAACAGCAACTTCTCAATCCGCAGCAGGGGCAGGGACAAGTGCGGGCAAAATATATCTAAACGGCAATCTGATTACCTCGAATACTACGGCATCGACGACGAAAACTGGCGTTTATACTCCAATTCCATTTCGTATCGGAGGAACAGGCGACAACTCAGGTTTTGGTACAAAAGAGTTTTACGGGGCATACCTTTACACACAAGAGCTAACAGCCTCTCAGGTATCTGCCTCACACGCCGATATTTCGGGACGCTTCTTTAGCTGGACAACGCTTCCGGTCACAGGCTCAGTAGGATGGTGGGACGCAAGCCGGGTAGATGGAGCAACGGTAGGAGCAATTACGCCAACCCCGGTCACAGCATATAACGGGGCTATTGATACGTTCGTTGACCTCTCTGGCTCATCTCGCAACGCAACGCAATCAACCGCAGGAAACAGGCCGACAAGGCAAATTCCAAACTTTGGAACCAACGGACTCGCGGCAATCGCTCTTAACGGCACGACACAGTTTTTTGAAGCAGCATGGACAAACTACACAAATCTAACCCTGTTTATCGTTGCCAAGAACACGAACGCATCCGCAGCAGGGTCGCGAATCATCAGTCAATCCGATGCAAGCCTAACCGACAACGTCCAGACGCCAACAACAAACTACACGCCCGTGGCGGTACAGTCCGGGCCGGGATCGCTGGCGATTACTTCTACAGCGACAGATGGCGGCACAGCGATGGGTGTAGGGGTAACAAACAATACCGCCATGCTTATCATTCACCGCAAAACCGGGACTACTGGCTCCAATACAGTCGCAGGCTCAACCGTAAGTGGCACGATCGGAACGGTTACCAGAACGCTTACAAAGCTGACGATGGGCAAGAATACCAACGGCTCAGACGGCTATTTTACAGGCTCATACTACGAAGTAATTGCTTTTGGGCGGGCATTGACCGCAGGCGAAGAGACGCTGATGAAAAACTACATCCAATCCAAATGGGGAGTATCATGACACCGATCAGGCTTTATATCGCAGTCACAGACGAGAACCGCACAAAGTATGCCGAATGCCTCTCAGGCCGGATTGATGAATCGTCCGTCAAGCTGATGGGCGGAACCGGAACAATCTGGTGGGGAGCGTGCGGGCACCTCTACTATCCTGATGAAGTCAACCGAGTGTGTCTGGCCGGGGCGGAAGCATGGTATCGGGGTGTCGTCTTCTCAAGCAATGCAGGCGAAACCGATCCAGACGGCAAGCCGATTGAAACGCAATACCCAAACGGAATCGTGGTCGAGGGCAACGCTCCTGATTGTATACCGGGAGACCCGGACCCCGGTTTTGATGCCTTCGTCAAATCGTGCGGACTGACAAAGGTATACATTGAACCAACAATCGGGCCATTGCCATGACGTTCAACGCAGCGGCGAAGAACTTTATCTTCCTGATAACAGCCTCGATCGTCCTGCTATTGATTGACCTGGTCAAATGGCAGACAGGGCAAATGACATGGTCGGAATCTATCTGGGAAGTCAATCAGCATTCACTCAGCTTTGCGTTGGGGATCGGGATCGTGATAGGACATTGTTTTACCGTACCAAGGGGGCCGAAATGAAGACTGACTGGATCGGACAAATCAACGCTCAACAGGCTAGGGCAACAATCATTCGGATGGCTCTCGTCGGGGCCATTTCGGCACTTGGCGTCTTAAGCCAACATCTGGATTCAATCGTGGCAACAACCAGTCCTTTGGGAATGGCTTTGGCCTTTGGGATCGGACAGGCACTCTATTACCTACGCCAAGGCGATGAACCGCCAAAGGACGAATGATGCGAATCGAAGAAGTGATTAATCCTGATTACGGATGGATCGTCCCAGTGGCTCAGATCGCAACCGACCAGGTCGTAAAATCTACGCCAATCGACTCATCAATCCCTCAGACCATGTACGCAGCGGCGGCAATCATTTATGCCATTGCGGCATACCGTCGATCATGCAGGGAACCGCGAAACAAAGGGTAAAACCATTTTGCTGATGTCGGCAATATGGTGAACAGTGGTGCAGTATCTTGAAAGGCAATCGAATGCTTCCACAAATCGTGTTTTACGCTCTTCAGCCAATCCAGACATGCCAAACCGGGCAGTGCCCGAATCAGGCTACAACCGTTACGCAGACGGTCACAAAAACGGAGTCGGTTATTCCGTTTACAACCAACGCCAAAACGACTGTCCAGTACAAGCGGAACCTATTCGGGCGGCTTGTACCAGTGCAGGCAACCGTTATAACGCAAGCCAAAAAGGACAAGTAATGCTATTCGAAAAGCTACTCATGAAATTCGCCTTAGAACTTGTCCCAAAAATCCTGCCTGATTTATTGCGAATGCTGGCGGACAAGATCGAAAGCGGGGCGGTTACGCTTGACCCGCAATCCGTGGCCTTGATCGTTCAAGGGTGTGACGGAATCCTCTCCAAAGCGGCACAGGAGGCGGGCGAATGAGACACGGCTTTTTGCTTATGCTTTTAACGGCGACATCGGTAGGGGCTCAAACCCCTGCCGATCTCTCGTCTGTCATCATACCGCCAACCTCAGAGCGGACGATTGTCTTTACGGATCGGGGCCGAACCTACGCAGTCGGGACCCAATCCGGCAAGATCAGTATCCTCAACGATGGCGGGCCGGGCCCTGTCATCCCTCGACCAAACCCCGGAACTCTATCAGGGCTTTCAAAGCAAGTCCTTGATGCAGTCACGCAAGCCGTCCCTGATCCGACGATCCGATCTCTGGGGGCAAGAGCATTGATTGGAGCCATCGAAAGCACTATAGGCGAAGCGGGGGGCCTCGGAACAACCGACCCGCAAATCATCATCAACAGTCTGGCGGCAAACGCCGAAGCGGCAAAGGTCAACGAACTCCTAAGAGGCTTTCGTCTTGGGGACATCCTTAACGGGGCCAACGTCACAACAGCCGACCAGCTATTCCGGGTATTGAACGACATCAAGGCCGGGATGGAGGCGGTTAAATGAGCGAAGAACTGGACGCAACGCTCCTGAACTTTGGAACGGGATGGATTGATGATCCAGACGCAGTCAAGGCAATCATTTCTGAAAACAATGTCCGCCAAGTCTCGGAACTAATCGGGCCAACGGACGTTTTGGATCGGCGGATGATTACGGACCTGACCAGTTATCTCAAGCAGGCATACGGAGAGAAGTGGTATCTCAATCAAGGCTCCTGTGGCTCCTGCGTGGCCTTTGGGGCGGCTTTGGGATGTGATCTGCTTGTCGCTATCCAGATGATTGAGCATTCGATGGAGAAGCCGACAGGCCGAACCGATCCAATGTCAATCTATTGGGGCTCGCGCGTGGAAATCGGCGGCAATCGGTTGTGGGGCCAAGGCTCAGTTGGTGCATGGGCGGTAAAATGGCTTAAAGACTATGGTGTTTTGATTCAGGCTCAGTATCCGGGATGCGATTTATCAACCTACAGCGCGGCGGTATGTTGTGGGCCAAACGCCAACCGGGGCGTGCCAAACGAGCTTGAACCGATAGCACGGCAACATCCGGTTAGAGATTATGCCCAGTGCAAAACCTTTGAAGAGCTTGCAAGGGCAATCGAATCAGGCTATCCGGTGACGATCGCTTCAAATCAAGGCTTTACACGGACGCGAAATGCCAACGGCTTTGCGAAACCGTCGGGCCGATGGGGGCATCAAATGGTGGTCGTAGGCGTCAGGCACGATATACCGGGGGCCTTGATTGCCAACTCGTGGGGGGCCTATTTCTCAGGCGGGCCGCAGGAACTTTCACCCGCCTGTTTTTGGGCCGATGATGAGACCGTTGGAAGGATGCTTGGTCAAGGCGACTCTTTCGCCTTGTCAAATCTTCAGGGATGGCCTCGCAAGAGGCTTTCGGCAAGCGCGTTAAACTGGTGACAAGAAGCACCTTTTTTTTAACGGGCTGAACTGGTACGATGTTTTAGACCTCTAATCCTCTTGACAGAATGGGCGAACGATGAATCAGATTGACACCTTGAAAAGCGAAAAAGACATTCTCGTCAAGCGGGCTGACGAGCTAGCCGGGCTCAGCGAATACAGTGCTGAACAACGCCAAGAAATACCGCAATTGCGGGCAAGACTTGTAGAAGTCAAAAAGCAAATCGTTGAACACGAAGAAGCCGCGCAGGCTCAGATTGAACTGCGTGCAGATTTAGCAGAAACAAAGAAGTTTGACGAGCGTGTGCCAAAGGGCAACCGACCCGCTCATGTTTACAACGTCTCTCAGAAAGGGAAGCCCGTGGCCGGAATCACACGCAAGAATTACCTACCAGAAGTAGAGCTGTCAGAAGATGATGTCCGGGTGCTGAAAAAGGATGGATTTAGCGACGACACCATTCAGGGATGCTCAACCCCGGCTTATCTGTCGGAGTTTACGACATTCCTCAAATCCGGCGGGCGGCATACACCCGAAATGGTGCTCAAATCCATGACGGAGGCCGGGGCAGGCGGAGTGCTTGTTCCGATCCAGTGGGGGGAACTGATTACCAACCCGCCAATGAACGGAATGCTCCGCTCAAGCGTGCGGAACATGGCAGTCAATACGCAACTGATGCGATTCCCACGCATTCAAACGACGAACGTAAACTATCCTGCCTATCCGGTTAAAGTGTCATGGGGCGGCGAACAGCCAACCAGCACACAAAACCCGAATCAGGGGGCAAACTTCAACACCACAAATGTTGACATCCAGGTCAATGAGGTTTACGCACAGGGCTTGTTCTCGATCTCTCTTTTGGAAGACAACGCTTACAGCCTTCAAAGCTATATCCCAACAGTCTTCCAAGAATCCTTGGATGTCGATCTGGACTCCAAGATCATTTCGGGAACTGGCACAACGGATTCAGCAAGCCCGCAACCGTGGGGGCTCAATGAAACCGGAATCATTCCACAAACAGCCGCGACCACAACCGGGGCATCCGCAGCAATTAAATTCCAAGATTTCGTCAACGTGTTTTATCAACTGCCTCAACAATACCGGGCTCAATCCGTCTGGCTATTGAACAGCAAAACGCTTGGGGCAGTCGCTAGTCTTGTTGATGGCAACCAGCGTCCATTGTATCTGCCGAATTTCGGGTACATGGGCGACACGCCGGGCGGCGGAGCAACATGGTCAAACGGCACCATTCTGGGACGGCCTTTCGTCATCTCTGAAAACATGCCTGACGTTGCTCAAGGCAATGTCTCGATTTATCTGGCCGACTGGCAAAAACTTTACTTCCTACTCTCCAGAGTCGGACCTACCGTCAAAATACTTGACCAACCGCAGTATACCGCCGGGAACTACATCTTTGCACTGCGCTCAAGGATGGGCGGGCGGGTTGTCCAACCGTGGGCGGGCCGGGCTCTCAAACACAATTGATGCGGAAAAGGGTATAAGCATAATCAAAGGGGGATAGTGGGGAACCCGCTAACCCCCTTTTTTGAAAGGGGTGATCCAATGAATATCACGGTTTACAAAGCTCTCAACACGCTGGCCGGGTCAAATACAACCTTGACGGCAAATTTGGCAACAATCGGGGCGGCAATTACCGCCAAGGACGCCAACTTCAACGGAACCAATATCCAAGGCATCTGGACCGCATTACAGGGCGGTCTTGACTCTTGGTATTGCAACGAAACGCACCAAGGCGATGGCTTGTACGCAACAACTTACAACGCTCTGGCCTTGACTACGAACGTCACGGTTACGCGAACGCCGGAATACAAGTACGTCAACGCAAACACAGCAATACCGAGCTAACCTATGGGCGTGTCACCAGCAGTTACAACCGTTTTTCCGGGCTTGAACTCTCTCGATCAAGCCGCGCTTGGCGTTTGTGCGACAGCCGCAGAGGCTTGGGTGACACGCTATTTAAACCGGGCTCTCGATTCAGGGCAATATACAGAGACCTTTTCGGGCTACAACCAACCGATTTTATTCCTGCCGAACACGCCTATCGTCACAGTAAATTCGATTGTGATAAAGAGCAATAGCAGTGCCAACACTTACACGCTTAGCAGCGGATTTTATGACTGGACGACCGAAGGGGCGTTATACATCCAACCGCAAGGCTTTTGGACTCAGATGTCAGGATGGCGGGCCGGGATCGGAAACGTAAGCGTCAATTATGAATCCAAAGGCTTTGACCAACCAACTCAGGATTTATTGATCGGTTCGGTCATGAATTGGTTCAACGATGCAGCACAGCGATCTGGCCTCGTCGCGATGGAGGTTATTGGGTCGTACACCTACCAGATGCGGGCGGATATCAAAGGCGTGCCGCATTCGGTTACGGCACTGCTTAATCCCTACAGACACATGCTGGCGGTATAAAATGGCGACCATCGTAAAGATAGCATGGAAGGCTAAAAAGTACGTCCAGAACGTCAACCGCCAAACAGCGGCATCAATGCGGCGGGCCTCGCAGTTAGTCGTCAAGACAACCCGGAACGCTTTAAGCAAGCCGGGCGAAAACGCTGTCTCGCCACTCAATGAAGTCAAAAAAAAAGATCGCTTTCAGAGCGGAATGAACCGTGTGCAGGGGCTCCAATCGCATGGAGTCCGGCATTTCGGCGGCTCGATTGATATTGACAACAAAACCGTTAAAGGCGTGTATTGGAATCAGGCGGCCCATAAATGGACTACAGCCTCAGAACCCGGCACGCCTCCGCACAAACAAACTGGATCATTGCGGCGGGCAATTGACGCAGAAATATCGCGTGATGGGCTAACGGCAAAAGTCGGGCCACGCGATAAACTGGTCTACGCACGGATTCAAGAGCTTGGCGGTAGAGCATGGCGGGCAACATTACCGCCACGCCCATTTTTAGGACCATCGTTTGATGCAGTTATAGATATGTGCAACCGCATCATCAAATACGGAATCAAGAAAGCGGGGGCCAAGTGATGGGCATTCCTAACCACTTGTTCAACGCCACAGCGACATTCTACAGCGAAAGCAACCCCAAAGGCTCATTCGGGCAACCCGCCAAAGTGCTGACTGTTATCGGCACGGCGAAGGTTCGATGCGATATGAGCAACGAAGCCCGGATGGTGCAGGATGGGAACTACGAACAGCGGCGGCGGGTGTTTCGGTTATTCACAAACAAACTACCGCCAACGCTGAACACAAAAACATGGGTGCGTGTCAAAACCAACGCCAACGGAATGACGTTTTTGGGGCAAATTGACTCGATCCGATATCCGGGGATGTCCGGGCATCATTCCGAATTAACCGTCATAGAGAACCCGCCTATGGAGCTAACAATTGGCTAACCTACCGCAAGAAGTGCTGGCCTTTTGGAACGCCAACAGCCTTGGATTTCCTGCGCTTTGGTACGAATACGCACCCGAAGGGCAATACCCACCGATCGCCGTGTTTTGGGCCGATGGATTCAGCCGCGAATACGCCAACGTGGGATTCAAGATGGACACCTACCGCTATAAATTCAGCCTCTTGGGAACCGATCCAGTCGCGACCTATGAAGCAGGATTTAAAGCGGTCGCGTATCTCAACGCTTTCGAACCGTCCGGGCACATCCAAACCAACCCAACGCCGGAACAGTTTGCGACACCATCGGAAACAGGGCAGGCGAACGTGTGGGAATACAATTTCACGATTGAGTTTACTATTCAGCCTTCCAACTAAGGAGTCCGACAGATGCCTTACAATGTCCTTGGCAACCCGATTACAGGCAAGAAGGCAACGGCAATCGTCACGCCTTTGACTGCTAACGGGGCAATCGTATCAAACGGCACGGCAATCAATCTGGTCGTCAAATCCATATCTCTGGACGAAGAAGGCTCAGAGGCCGAAGCCGAAACCAACCTGTTTGGCCGATTGATTACAGTCGGCAACACCAAAACAAGCCTTGAAGTCTCTGCCTATGTCTCCGGGGCCAACGGAACCGGGCCCGTCAACGCATCGGCAAACTGGACGATTGCAGTGGGCGACTATTTTACCGCCAACATTACCGCCGGGCTCGCCAATACCGTCGGGACGTTCATGCTCTCCAAGAACTCGATGACGATTGATCCGAACGAAGTCGTCAATCTTGATATGTCATGGGCCTCGCATGGGATCATGACAACGAAAAACGTGGCTATCCTGACCGCTAACGGAACCGCTTGATAGAGGCAACAAATGGCTGATGTGTTTTACCTGTCGGATATCGGCGACGATTTCGTGGAACTTCAGGCCGGGGGGGAAACCTTTCGGCTTAGTCCTTTGTCCGTAGGAGATCGGGGCCGACTTCAAACCCTGCTTAGGAAGTATTCGGACAACCCGATTGATGTCGCAAGGGAAGCGTGCAAGGACCAGCCCTTTCAAATCGCTCAGCACATTATGGATAGGGCAATGGATAGGCGGCGGCACTGGCCTCCTGCTATTGACTCGCCTGATGGGCTAACGCTCCTGATGCAGACGATCGAACTTCAGGAAGAGATGATCCGGGCCATGCTTCGTCGGCAACACCCAGAATCAGGGCTGAAAGAAGCAAAGTCAATCTCGGAGCAGATCGGGATCGAAACGCTCGGTAAGCTCTTCAGCTTTGCGTGGACTGGCCGGAGGCCGGACGACCCAAACCCCTCGGGGTCGGAAACGCCGACCCAGTAAACTGGCAAAGGATTGTGCGGCATCTGGTAACAGAATTCCATATGTCCTACCGGGAAGTTTTGGAGCTTACACCCCGGCAAATCGCGGTCATCCTGACCGAAAAATCCGACCCGCCGGGGCTCCTGCAACTTGAAACCCTTGACGCTATGAAACGCTCTCTAAAGGAATATTATGGCTGACAACGCAATCAGCAAGCTATATGTCCTGATTGGGGCATCAACAGCCGGGCTATCTGCCGGGCTGAACAAGGCACTGGCCGATGTGACAAAATGGGCGAACGATGTATCCAAGGTAGCAGTCGGCAACATAATCGCCAACAACATTGGCGGAGCCATAAACGGTCTGACCTCTGGCTTTACATCGGCTATTCGGCACGCATCCGATCTCAATGAATCTATCTCAAAGACAAGGGCTTTACTTGGCGACAACGCCAACGAAGCCATTGCCTTTGCCAACCAGATGGAAGCCTCTGGTGTGGCCTCTTCAAAGACCGTGCTGGATTCCTTCAGCAATACGTTTCTGGCTTTGAAGAATCAGGGACTCAGCACTCAGGAAGCCTTTATGTCCGCGAAAGCTCTTGAAGAGCGAATGGCGGACATCTCGTCTCAGAGCAACCTACCGCCGGAACAATTGCGGGAGATGGTTCAATCGGGACTGGCCGGGCAATTCGAAGCCTTACGGGGCATGTCCGTTTATACCTCAGCGGAACAACTTGACCAGCGGGGCGGCGGAGGAGGCGGAAGTGCGGCGGAGAAGCAGAAGGTTCGGGCGAAGGGGATTGTCCAAGAGATTCTAAAGCAGACAGCATCGGCAAAAGGCGACTTTGAAGCGACGAAATTCAGTTACGCCAATCTGGAACGCCAAGGCGATGTCAAAAGCCAAGGTGTATCAACCCGGATTGGTCAAGACTTATTAGCGGTCGGGCAAACCTTCCAGTATTTTCGGGGCCGATTCCTGTCCGTCATACTTCAGATCGCCAATACCGGGGCCTTTAAAAAAATCGGACAAATGCTCTCCGATGCGGTCGGCTATATCGGCATGGCGTTCGAAACAATCCTTCCTGCGCTTACAGGCACCGTCATAAGCTGGATGGAACGATTGGTTGAGGGCATCAAGTTTATGGCGACCATCGTGATGGCTGTTATTACCAAGCCTCAATCCGTCATCGACATCATCTCTGGGATGATCCAGCTTGCAGGCATTGCACTGGCCGACAAAATCAACTGGGTCGCGAACAAACTGACTTTAGGATTGATTGAGCGAACCGACAACAGCAACCAGAAAGAAGCCCCACAGAAGAAGATTGACCAAGGGATGCAGGAAATCCAAGACCAAAAGGCCAAATACGATGAGGCCATGAAGG
>Ga0209357_1000215_pt1 | contig 22022 bp, 21 predicted proteins | sample LauGreFBDMM110SD_2_FD_187573 | JGI IMG/M metagenome (GOLD analysis project Ga0209357, IMG submission 187573) | Freshwater lake microbial communities from Lake Michigan, USA - Fa13.BD.MM110.SD (SPAdes) (version 3) | ecosystem: Environmental > Aquatic > Freshwater > Lake | place: Lake Michigan... | reverse complement strand
GCCGACAACATCGCCGGCATGATGTGGAGGGAATGGTTTGAGAAAGGCGGCTATCAGACCATCACCAAGACCGTCAACTCGGTAAGCGAACTGACCGACACGTTAAGCCCTGAAGAGGAGCTGATGTCGGAGATTATGGAAGAAGCCAATGGCCAGTAAGCCTATCCACAAAATGACCACGCGTGAGCTGAACAAGGAGTACAACTCCCTGCAGTTCCGCATGAAAGAATTAAGCTGGAGCGTAAGCGAGGTCCGGCGCTTGTGCCAGATCGAGCGCGAGATGGAAGACCGGGGGCTAATTGCCGTTCCGGACTTCAAGTTCGTGGCCGTTTCTTGACAACTTGTTGCCAATATGTACCCGACCCAAACAAAACCCAAAACAAAACGGAGGAAAGCTAAATCACAATGAAGATTCGGAAAATAAATGGAGAGCTGTACGTGGAATGGACAACCACCACGGCTGCAATCAAAGAAATCCTTTGGTTATCTGGCGTCGCCATCACCGGCATCGTCATGTTCTACACCCTCTGGGTGTTGTTGGAGTTAGTCGGATGACTATCCCCAACTACAAGTTCAATGCTGAGCCCTTCTGGGAAAACGAATGCGGGCACAAGGACTATTTGTTCTCAGTAGCCTATGACGATGAGAACTTTGGAAGTTCTCAAAGACAATTAGATGTTTACCTCGTTGCTCACGGGAAAAGCTCTGACATATGTATTCGTTACGGTCCTGAAGGCGATGATTATCTATCGCCACCACCTTTATCCGAGATTTTTCTCTGGATTCTTCATGGGGTCGCTGACGAAAACAAAACTTACTTAGTTGTAGCTGACGCTCTTTGCCTCAATTGCAAGCTAAGCGTTGAGCTAAAGGCGGTTACCAAATGAACCCATACGAAGCCATGGCCAATGACTTGGCCAAACAAATCAACGACATCAAGAAAGAGACCAACGCCAAACGCATTGAGTGGCAAGGCTTGCGGGAGATCGTTGGGGACGCGGAACACGACCGCATCCTCGGCAACCCATCACCCGCCACCGAAGACACCATCCAGAGCGATCGTTGGGCCTAATTCTTGACAAAAAGGAGGTAATACACATGACATACGAAAGAGAGCAAGAGATTCGCGAAGAATGTAAGTGGGACGAGATAAGATCTCGTCAGCTTGACCGTGAAGATCGAGAGAACGGGACTGGCGACTACGCTCCTAGGGAGGACTGGCAATGAAAAGTTCGATTCCGAGCAAAAGACTTTGTAGCCGTTACTTCTTAGAAGACAACGCTCCCAAGTGCAAAGGCAAGTATCGAAAGGTTAGAGAGGTCTACAAGATCGTAGGCCAGCGTATTCCCAATCTCTTGTTACATAAATGTGACAAGTGCGGTCACACGGTTCTGCCCTGGGAATCAGTATTAAGAGTCGACAAAGCAACCGCTAAACACAGAGCAAAAATCAGAGCAAAAACCAAAGAAAGGAAACAACATGGAAACAAACTTAAAAGATAAGAAGACAAAAGAAGAGGCCAAATGGCTAAAGCGATGCGAAGAGTGGAATTGGAGTTGTGGCATCGCTGACATTGCAAGGGAATTGAAAGACGAAGGTATCGAGTACAGGACAGCAGAGTTCAAGATTGTAGAACGAGCCTTCAATAAATTCTTCGGTGGCAAGGGTGGTTTGGGAAGCGTGAACAGCCAAGGCATACCCGTAATGCCCACAATGGAAGCCATCGGGGAAATCCTCGAGCAAATCTAATCGCAACATGGAACCCCCGCCAGCAGAGATGTGCGTTGACTGCCGAACTGGAATTTACCAGTGGGTCACAAAAGATGACTTTATTGCAGGCATCACCATTAAAGATTTGCTGCATCAAGTATGCGACAACTGCGGCGAAGCCGTCTATGGAGCGCCAGCGCTAGAACGGATTAGCCGCGAAGTAAAAGAACATAAAGAAAGGAAAACGAAATGCCTAAACAGAAAAAGACAAAAGAACTAATGATGACGATAGACACAAGCAACAACGCCCTCAATGGCATCCCAGTTATACAATTCCTGGTAGCCATGCAAGGGCTGGAAGCGCTGGGCCGCGGCATGATGTTAACTCGGACTGCCACTCCTCAGCGTCTCATGGAGATTATATCGGCCATCAGCGGTGTTAAGTACAAACGAACCGACAGAAAACTTGCGCTCGAGCATGCGTATGTAATTGAGCATGCGATGAAAGAAAACAGAAGACAGCTGCAAGAGGACGCAGCACTTCGATGAGTTACACCCTGCGCGAGTGTGACTGTGGTTCAGGAAGGAGTTCCGATTGGGAATATGACGGTTACGGCCTACCGCTGTGCCGTACCTGCCCTGATTGCCGAGACACAAAGATTGGCAAGTTCCGGGCAGACATCTTCTCGCGGTACCAGTGCGATGAACCAATTGAAAGTGATTACTAGGTGACCAGACCCCGATGGCAGCTCACCCCTGCCATTCGGTCTGTTCACGATGAACAGACATTAACCAATAAAGGAGGATACTATGAGTCACATCATCACTCCGACAGTTGAACAAGTCGACACGTTCGGCGAAGCAACAGATCGGAAAAACAAAGCGGACAAGGTGCGTAACGCCGTGTACCCGCTATTCAAACTAAGTTACGAGCAAAACAACATCGGAACCTTTGTCGGCACACGCTGGCAAGTCAAAGCAGCAGATACCACACGGTCTTCGTTAGACGTGTACCTGCTGATTGAAGCCCTTGCGAAGCTTGGCGTTGAAGCCCCTGCCCAGTTGGTAGACGGCTGTTACACCAAAAACACTTACCCTTCGTTTCGGGCAAGCCCTATCCCGGTGCTAAGCTAATGGTTATTACACAAGATAGACCGTCGCCCGCGTCAACGGGCGTCAAATCAGAAGTTGGTTTCACCATTGACCCACGCAACCTAGCACACGTTGTCGGATTGTTGCGCGATGCTTACTCAGACCCAATCGCTGCGGTCTTGCGTGAGTATTCCGTCAACGCCTACGACGCACACGTCGAAGCCGGCATACCCGATAGGCAAGTGCATATCACCCTGCCCGGCCGGTTTGACCCAACACTCAAGATTCGCGACTTCGGTCGTGGCTTGAGCGAGGACCAGATCGAAAGCTTGTTTTGTAGCTACGGTGCTTCCAGCAAGCGACAAAGTAACGATTACACCGGTTGCCTCGGCATCGGCTGTAAGTCAGCGTTCGCTATTACCGACTCGTTCTCCGTGACCACATATCACGGAGGTCGAGCACGTACTTACTCCTGCTACCTTGATGAGTCGGAGGTTGGCAAAGCGGCATTGCTCAGCGACGTCGCTTCCAAAGAGACGGGGCTCTTAATTAGCATCCCGATCAAGAAAGATCAGATGAGTGAGGTCGAGTCGACCGCAGTCAAAGTGTTTCGGTTCTTTAAGGTGCAACCGCACATCGAGAACCCAAGCACAAAGACCACAATCGAATTGTCCAGGCCACAATACGACTACGATGGCGGCGACATCAAAATTGCTAAGGAAGCCGGCGATTCAATGGTCATCATGGGTAACATTGGTTATCCACTTGAGGCCAGCCAATTGCCCTCTGACAAGCTGCGTGAGATAATTGATCATCACACGATTCACTTGCACATGCCCATCGGTGCGGTGGACATCGCCCCATCGCGCGAAGACTTAAAGTACAATCCTCGCACCAAAGCGGCGCTCGTGGCTGCTTTGAGCAAGGGCTTCGTAGAGGTGGGTCAGAAGGCTGTAATGGATATCGCGGGAAGCACAAACTTGCTAAACGCTTTAAGTGTTTACGAGGTAGTTTTTAACGCGTATCACCTCGGCCCTTACATTCGCAAGCTCGGTCTGACGCCAAAGTACAAAGGCAAAGAGCTCAAAAGCTCTTCGTTGAGTGTAAGTCTGTCTGAGGAAGAGATAGCCAAACACAGAGTCACTGTAAGGAAGCTAAGTAAGCTTCGTTACAACCGACGTGGTAGGAACTACGAGCTTACTGCTACTGATTCAATAGACGTTCGTAGCGGCACTGTTGTGTACCTAGACACAAAGTCATCGGTACATGACTTCTTCGGCAGGGTCCGCACTTTGCTTGAGACGCCGGGCTTCGAAGTTGCGTACGTTGTCAAAGCTCGCGGCAACGGCTTGGACTTCTTAAGGAAGAAGTACCCGCTGCTTCAAGAGATACAATTCACGCCAATCGAAGATGTGGCCTTTACCGAAGCTCCCAAGACAACAGTCAATGGAGTCTCGGCAGGCCCTATCGCTAAGCACGACGAAGAAGTGTTTACACTCGATACGGCAATGATTGGCCGATACTCCAACAAGCAGTCAGATTATTGGAAGAGCGCCAAGGTCAACCTCAGTAATCCCAATGGTGGCGTTTACTTAGAGATTGATCGTTTCCTCATCAATGGTGTTACGTCACCAAGGAACTTTGAGGAGACTTACAATTCGTTTTGTAAGCTTGGCTTTGACGAAAAGGTGTATGGCTTCAAGCCGTCTGTAGTTGAAGAGATCAAGAAAGGTAATCATCCGCAATGGGTGAGCTTGCATGACAAGCGCATCGAGCTGCTCAACGCTAAGATTGCCAGAGATCCAGACGCTTTCTGGAACTACTACTTCTTCTTTGAGCATAAGAGTGACCAAGAAGATCATATCGAGTCGTTTATGTCGGAAGAGCTGGTGTTGCCAGCTGGCTCTGTTGCAGCTCAGTACCAGCAAGCTTTGAGAGACTGTTCTAAACATACAGATCTCATGAGCCGTTGCCGGTACGAAGTCCACTGTCATGCGGAGTCTATGGCAAAAGACATTAAGCCAAAGATTGACTGCGATCTGTTGCAACAAGCTTACAACGCCCGGTATCCAATGAACATACATTGGGACTGGGACAACGACTCCTTCCTTAAAGACAACACAACTATTAAGGCAAGACGTCAGCGCAACCACAAACACCTTTCGGATTACATTCGGCTGGTTGACGAATGCAAACCGATCAAAACAACAATCAACCAAAAGGAGGTTAAGTAATATGGAAGTAGCATCAATCATCAATCGCGATTCCCTCTCCGCCACAATCGGTACGGAATCGTTCAACATACCCAGTTCTCATCCCAAGTTTGAGGACATACGGAGGGCGTTGCTAGACGGAACACCCGGCGAAGAGATTCTGCCGATGTTTCAGACTGCCAAGGCAGTTGTCGACTATACTGACGGAGCCATTGAGATCCGCGGTGGCAAGGTGTTCTTTGCCAACGAGGAAGTTGGCGGCTCGGTAGTCGATCGCATTCTAGAGTTCATGTCGGAAAAGTTGCCCAACAAGCCACTATTCCGCTTCCTAGAACGCGTCATGCGCAACCCATCCATGCGCAGTCGCGAGCAGTTATACGACTTCTTGGAGCACAAGAACCTGCCACTCACGACCGATGGCAAGTTCCTCGCTTACAAGAGTGTTAGCAATGGCTACATGGATCATCACACTGGCAAGATCTCCAACAAGATCGGCAGCGTGATCGCCATGCCACGGCATCGGATCTCAGACGATCCTAGTCTTGGTTGTCACACCGGCCTTCACGTCGGTGCGCTCCAATACGCAGCGGACTTTGGCGGCTCTGACCGCAAGGTAGTCATCTGCGAGATCGATCCTGAGCACGTAGTGTCTGTGCCACTTGACTGTGAGTGCCAGAAAATGCGTGTCTGTCAGTACCGTGTGGTAGCTGATTACACAGGCCCGATCGAAAGAAGCCTTGTCGATGATTACGACGATGAAGAGTCGTACGACGAAGACGAAGTAACCTCAACCCAATAAGGAGATCGATGGCTCCGGGGGCAATCCCCCCGGGGCCGTCACATTATTATGAGTCTACTTAACAGAGCGGCAGTCAAACGTTGCGCGTTGGACATGGCCAGCTTCAAGTTCAAGGAGCGCAACAAGACAAGATTAGAGATGGGCATCGCACCAATGAAAGCTTCTCCCTCAAGAGTAAGCAGTCAATTCATGGATACTTTTGAAGCCAAAGTGATTGGGTTATTAACCTCAATGGTTAACGATCACAAGACTGGCTTAACACTATAAACGAAAGGAAACAACATGTTACAAAAAATAGCTAACCCTCCCCTACCCGTCGTATGGGAGTCAGGAAGATTGTCCAAGACCTTCGGTCAGCCAGAAATGAAACGCTGTGCAACCTCTGACTTCCCGGAGGATCATTGCACTGTTCGCACTCATGCCGTCCGGGAAGGTTCGAATGCTCACGTTGCCATATACTTCAAGCGCGCCGATCAAAACAGAATGGTCGCTTACATGTACGGTGAACAGGGCGATAGGAAAGTTGGATTCAACAGCGGGGGCTGCTCAGTCCTTGATCTACCCCACATACTAAAGATCATCAACGACATCGAAGGAATGTTGGCTTCGCTAAAGTCTTGACATTTTATGATCAATACTACTACGCCAGACGCATTCTTCGATTCACTTACCAAAAAGGAAATTGATGACCAAACCCAGTACTGGATAAAGCACACACCTAACTCAATCGACGAAGTCTTTCGACGTTGGTTGTTTGCTTACACCTCCATCCACACCGGTTGGCAAGGCAATGTCATGGGCTATCAGGCCATCAAAGACTTTATCTATTGGAAGTGGAACAAGTCAGAGTTACGCAAGCGGTTACGCAAGAGCGGGTGCGGTATGCACAACATGCGAACTAACTACATTTGGGAATTCAGCAAGAAGTTTTGGGCTAATACCTCTGACTACCTGCCGCAAGCCGGCGAGTCTTGGCGCTCTTACCGCGACAGGCTTGTACAGAACAACAAGGGTATTGGCATCGCCAAGGTAAGTTATGTCTTGGAATTAATGTACCCCCTCACCTGCAAGGTGCTGTGTGGTGACATTCATCAGTGTCGCGCCTACGGATTCAAAACAAATCTCCGAGACAACGGCACTGACAAACATGAGTACGAATCAATGGAGTATCACTGGGTTCAGAAGAGTATCGCAGCTGGGACTAGTGGTCCCGTAGCTCGTCAGATCTTCTGGAATCGCATGAAGAAACAACCCAACAGCCGGTTCTGGAGTTGGGTATTCGAAGAAGAAAGCTTCGCTATCACAGGCGGCTCATGAAAACCCGTTGGTTCATGCATTACAACAAGCCTGAAAGCAGGCGCAAGGGTCATGCCGTTATGACTCTTCACTACAAAGACGTCTGTCACTTGGTTCGCAACGTCGTGGTCAACACGCCCTGCGAAAGCCATGAACGGACAAATCAACCCCGCTGCGTGATTCGTGGCTGGGCAACTGACGTCGTCATCAACAAAGACGGCGTCGCAACCATTAACTGAAAGGATACTAATGAACATACTAACTCTCGACGAAATCAGACACCGGGCGCCCGCGGCCTTTGCAACTCAACCCAACCCGAAAGTCTCAAAGCGCTACGGGTTCATCAGCACGGTCGAAACACTTAAGGCTTACGAGAACCTTGGCTGGTTCCCCGTCAAAGCCCGTCAGTCGGTTACAAGGATCGAAAGCAATCGACCTTACACCCGCCACGAGATCACCTTTGCTCGTCCGGATGAGAAACCAATTCAAAAGCTTGGCGACGTGTCACCACGTATCCGCCTGCTCAACAGTCACGGGACGGAATCTACTTGGAACAACATTGCTGAGCTTTGCCGAATGGTATGTAGCAACGGCTTGGTTGTCTCCATGGGTTCTGCTTTTGACTTCCGTGTTCGTCATACCATCACGGCCGTCGAGAACATAACTGAGACTATCGCCAAGATTGGCGAGACGTTCCCTCTTATCCTCTCCAAAGCTGAGAGCTGGTCACAGTTACAGCTCGGAGATGGGAAGATTCTGGCTCTTGGCGCCTCGGCTCTGTCCATTCGCTACGGCCAAGACGAGTCCAAGTGGCCAGCCAAGCCCGAGGCTATCGCCTTAACCACGCGTCGCTCAAACGACGTTGGAAACGATCTGTGGACGGTATTCAACCGTATCCAGGAGAACGTTACCCGCAACGGCAACGTTCCGACCGAGAAAGTTAACAATCGCCGGCGTTCAATTCGGACCATCCGTTCGATCGATGCCGACTTAACCATCAACAAGAAATTGTGGGAAGCCGCCGAGCAACTGGCGCTTTCCGCCTAACCCCGAAAGGAATTAGAACTATGAGAAAAGGAAGACCCCGTATTCATTGGTGCAAACTTGTCCAAGGCATTCGTCGCCGAGGAAACCTCACGCAAACTCAGATGGCAAAGTTGCTTAGCACCAGTCAGCCCGTCATCAGCAATTGGGAATGGTCGTTGGCAGAGCCACAACCCCGCTTCAAGCGGAAGCTAGAGGTCCTGGCTTGACCGTATATGCCAAAGACCTACTCAAATTCGGCAACGGTAATGCCAAGCTTGAGGAAGGTATCTACCACGTCAGCCTGCTGTCAGGCCACACGTGCCCCTTCGCCCAGGACTGCCTGGCGAAAGTTAATCTTTCCACTGGGAAGATTATCGACGGTAAGGGAGCGTCGTTTCGGTGTTACTCAGCGTCCATGGAAGCCATGTACCCGTCCTTACGTAGGCAACGTGAGCACAACACTAATCTGTTGCGCTACAAATACCCAACGTTTGACGGCATGGTTAGCTTGATCGAACGGTCTCTGCCAATACATGCGCGGTACATTCGCATCCATATTGGTGGTGACTTCTTCAATCAGGTCTACTTTGACGCCTGGATTGAGACGGCCAAAAGAAATCCTGGGATTATCTTCTACGCCTACACCAAAAGTCTAAACTTCTGGGTGGCCAGGCTGAACGAGATCCCCAACAACTTCAGGTTGACCGCTAGCCGAGGTGGTTATTGGGATCACTTAATCGAGCAACACAACCTTCGTTCTGCGGAGGTCGTGTTCAACGAATCAGAAGCAAACGTACGTGGCCTTGAGATCGACCACGACGATAGCCACGCTTACGGAGACGACCCCAAGTCGTTTGCTCTACTCCTCCACGGCACACAGCCTAAGGGGAGCAAAGCAGCAGCATCGCTATCATCCTTACGGAAAGCCGGATTCAACGGCTATTCCAACAAAAAGAAAGAAACATCATATGCCGTTTAATTCATTGCCAGAGCCAGACAGTACGCCAAACAACCTAAACCGTGAGCACATACTCCGTAAGTTCTCCGATGTTGGTTGGCACGTTAAAGGTAAGTTCTACTACACTCCTACAACAGGTGTGGGACTATCTTACCAAGTTGAGTATCAAGCCCTCATTGACCCATGGGGTGCCACACGAGAAGAGCAGATTGTTAACTTCTCAATCGATATGCCGAATCAGTTGGCGGAAGAACTATTGACTCCAGTTCGAAACGCCGCCCGGGACGTCATTAATGGCGACCTTGGTAAAGCTGAGTTGGCAGGCTGAATCACACGCTGCCCTGGGGGTTTATCCCCCCAGGGTGGTAACTTTTAAGAAAGGAAAACATGAAACTATTATTAATGTTATTACTGCTATCCAGCAACTTGTTTGGGCAACAAATACTCATATCGGCTAACCCCGATCTGTTGTATTCGACCTCAAACGATTACGGCCCTTGGGGCGCCCCTGAGTTCCTAAACTCGTTTACAAACGATTACGGACCGATTGGTAGCCCCGATTGGCTAGGTAGCGTATCAAACGACTATGGCGTCGGCCTTAAGTCAAAAGACTTATTGTTGCTTACGCCAAATTTAATCACTCCAGAAGAACTAGAAGCTCCACTTGAAGTGGATCCGCTTATTGAACCCTAAGTAGTAGAGTTCAGCATCGCCCGTCGTTTGGCACAGGCTCCACAACCTTGGATGTTTGTGCCAGCGACGTGGTCGATTGCCTTAGCTATAGGTTGTGCAACCGCATGCACCATATCCCCCAACCCAACACCCTCACATAAACTCTTATCAACCTTATCGCAGATCTGATCGTGTATCATCTGCTCTTGGTTCCCGTTCAAAACAAGTCCGTTTAAATGGCGGTGGCGATTTACATTCGCTAACAACTCATCAAATGTGACAGCAGTAATAACAGTCTTAGTGTCGTGGTCTTTATAAAAGAAGCCAGTAGGAGGAGTAATTAGTTTATTTTTTAATCTCACTTTGAGTATCTTGACACACTTTCGTATAGACTCAAGCTGGTTGCATGGAAGAGTACGATGACATCGATGAGACCAAAGACGAAGAATCAGACGAAGCCGACAAGATCGAAATGATCTTGTTAAGAGGAGACACTGACGCCGGGACAAAGCTTCTCAAATTCTTCCTTGGAGCCTCTATTATCGACGGCAACGGAAGCCTTCAAATAAGCCGAAAAGCCCTGTCTGAGTTTATAGCTTTGTGTGAAAAGAATAGCTCCTTTGAATTGTGGGCTGACCCAGATTTTAACGGCGACGGCATAGAGCTTAGCCTAAAATGGCACGAGTAATCGCAATACTCGCCTTGTACGCTCCAGTTATTATCTTGCGGCTACTGGTACTTGTTCTTGCGTATTATCTTGCTCAGTTGTCCCCGAAAGCATTCCGCTGGCTGCAAGTTCGCTGTAAAGTTTGTTAACTCCTGTAAGCCATCCCGCATTTAAACCTTTAGGGTCGTTATCCGCGCCCTTTGGCGCATAGACATCTGCCAACTTTCCAATATCCCCACCAACCTGATCCAGTCTTCGCTTCAAGTTCTTTGCCGAGTAAAGAAGCCCATCGTCCAACGAATCAAACTTCTTGAGCTTTGTCCATTTTGTCCTCGGGTCCATAATACCAGCCGGGTTGTTATAATTCTGAATAGCGTTGCTTGTGCCCCGGCCAGTCTCGTGCGCAATCACAGCAGCAAACAAGTTAGGGTTTATGCCCGCTTTGGACGCCGCTTCAACAATTCTCCCCGTTTTTCCAGCCAATACTCCTTGGCTAAAAATACCCTCCATTTTAGGGGTTGCCGTTCCTTTATCTCCAAGTCCCATTTTTTAACCCTATGTCTTGTAGGCTTTTAGTCAAGATTACTCAACGTTGTTGCGGCCCATCTCCCGCTTCTCCCGCTTATACTCAATCCCCTTGTCCCAGATCTCGGGGTATTTATCCAAGATCAGTCTGTCAGCACTCCGATTAGCTCTTGTCGTCAGCCGGTCGATTTCGTTTTGTACATCCCCAGCATCCCTGCCCGGAAGGTCTTTTACCCACTTCGGGTCACGGACAGTTTCTCTAAGTACCTTTGCTCGCTCCACTACCCACTCGTCCCTTTGATCTTCGTTTAACACAACACCCTTCACCCGAACCTTGATATCCGGAAGATTGATCCACGTTCTCTTCCTAGCCAATTCCACCCACAATTGATCTGGTTTGTCCCGGTAGGTCATAATCATATCCCCATAGTTAAAGAATGTTTCGCCAGCTCTTTGGAGCGGGTTGCTCGAGGGCTCACCCTTCCCATTCCAAGCCATAGGCTCCCCAAGTACATTGGTCTGTGGCTTATTTACGTTCCGCAAGAAAGGCACATTCCCAGTTGCCATTACGAGTGCGCTCTGCAAGCTGACTGAGGTTGGCTGCTCGTTTGCGACCGGGAAGAGGTTCCTATCCAGCTCCCGGTAAAGATTCCCAAAAACCATAGACCCACCGATGCGCATCAAGAACTTGACTGCCTTCACGCTCCAAGAGGCTCGATCCAAAGCAAACAAATCGGCCATACTCTTTGCCCCCGATAAGAACGGAACATCAGAGATTCCGTAAATAGCTGATTTAAGACCAGCAATTGCAAGCTGAGCGGCAAGCTCGCCCGTCCTTGCCTTGCTTGGCTTATCATACTTCGCGTAGTCGCTCATATAACCCAAGGTCTTAAACAAGAGATAAGTAGGCAGCCAGTTAGCGTTCTTGAGCCATAAGTTCCCAATCTTAATGCTATCGGGCTGCCACTCTCCGCTATTGATCAGAGCTTGGCGCAATCCTTGGTCTTCGGGACCTTTCCCGGAAAAGTCAAAAAACCTTTCCTTCTTGTCCTTATCATCCCCAATAATTCTCCCCACAATCATTGCCAGTCCGGCCATCAATATCCCAAGTCCCGCAATACCAGAGCCAAGCTCCGCGGAACGCATATCTTCTGGTTTCCGTTTACGGCCCTCCCCAAACACCTGGACGCTTTCTTGACCGGCTTTCACGATCCCAGTCCCCATCCATGTCAGCCATACCTGATAAACATTTGTCACAATAGAGTAGAAGGGCTGGATGATCTTCCCGATCATATGCTCGTTAGACCATCCCTCTAAAGCTTTCGCTAGTTTACCAGTCATTCCCGTCGGTTTGTTTGTAAAGGCCAACCATGAGCCCAAGAACAATGCTTCGTCGTTTATTTGCTCAACCATTCGTGACATGGTCGCCATCTCGGACTTAGAAGCCTTATTCCAAACCCGATTCCAATAAGGATTCGAAATCCCACGATTTCTCCTAGCGCTCAAGGACAGCTGTTGCCGGAAAGCAAGTGAGCCGGGCTTCAGGCGTTCAACACGCTCTTGCTTTGCCTGCTCTGCAAACTCACGCACGACGGCGGGGGAGTTTGCTCCGGAAGGAAGCCTTTCGTCGCGGCCAGCAATTTTGCGACCAAGCTTTAGGAGGCTTCCCAAGTCTGTTGAAAGAAGTTGAGCAGGAGAAGCCACCTCTCGCCCTTGCTCGATTAACTCCTTCGACACGTCGGAAGCTGCGATAGCTGCAAAGACTTCCGAGTAAAACGTTGTAGACCCAAGATCCAAAGCGTTAAACAACCTGGATATCAACACGCCAACACCCGTAGGGCTTACTTGAATTACTGGAACTTTCTCGGGATAAGGAGAACCCCTCACCTTCCCAAGTCCAACCACCTGGCTAGATTTGCTAACCAGTTTGTACGCCCCATCCCAAACCGATTTGCTAACTGGGATCTTTGGCCACATTCCCTTTTGATTCCACCCAAACCATAGTTCAGCACCCTTCGCCAAGAGTTTCCCAAAACCAGAATTGGCGTTGATTTTAAGGTCTGTATCGGCCAGCAGCTCTGGGATCGGTTTGCCAGAGACACGGTTAACCATGCTCTTATTAGGGTCAATGATTTTACCCGCCATATCCCCCGTCCCAATTAAGTCCATCATCTCAGTTAGAGCTGTGTTCAAGGCTCTCGGTACAGCCTGCAAAGCAACTCGTGTAGCCGAGAAGTTCTTATCCCTAATAGCTCTGCGGCCAAGGGCTGTTCCGGCCGTCATCAAACTACCAATAGGAGAGAGAACGTTGATTGTTATGGTTTTCACACCCTGAAGGATGTTTGTGTAGAACTGCCCCAGAAATGCCTGAGCAATTGTAATTCCTGCATCTTTCTTAATGGTATCAAGTAGCTCGATTGTCTTGGTCATGGCCCGGCGAGATCCAAGACCATCAGGGTCATTAGCAATCTCTTTAGCGATAGCCCGAATCTTGTCTTTTGTTTCTGCCGAAGGCTCCCAGCTCTTGTTATCCAGCTTGAGTTTCTCGGCGATGTATTCAAAGACAACGCTATCAGACAAGTTGCCAGCCAACGCTGCTTTCAAGATCCCAGGAGCCCTTGCCCTGATCGCTGAGATGGCTTTGTTATCCCGCTTACCGAACAATCGACCAAGCGATTTGCTAAACTCGTCTTCCACCACCTTATCCATCTCCTGAGATATCTTGTCCAAGACCCTGGACAAGACTTTCTCATCGACCGTCACACCGCTGACCCGAAGCTCTTGGGCGAGTTCAGCGAGAACTTCTGCTTTGTTGGCGGTCAGCTTGTACCGATTGCTAAAGATGAAATCCTTAAAGTTGAAAGCCGGGAGTGTCATAAATGCCCGCACATCTGACTTAGTGAAGGGTTCGTCCATAGCCAACTGCATGGCTTCCACAATTTGCTCGAAGCTGGAGTTATCTAACGTATCGCCCAGCGTGTCGTAAACCTCCTGCACCGCTTGTTGCAAAGATTCCCAAAAGGTCATGGCATCCCGGAACCTGCGAATCGAAAGCAGCTTCCTTTGCTCAGCGCTCATCTTGCTTCTTGTGATTTTGAGCTGGTTTCCAGCCTGGAGCTGGACGCGTTCACGAAGTATTCTGCGGATCACACCGACGGCAGTCTCTTTAGGCAGCTTTCCGTTCGAGTCTTTTGCGTCTAAGGCCTTTTCAAAGTTCTCAATAAATCCCGACAAGACATTCTCGATAATGACAGCACTCGTCTTGCTGACTTCTTGGTTTGGCTTAAGAGAGGAGGCCCCAACCGAGGTATCCTCTTCGTCGACCATCTTAGTGTTCCCGTACCTTTTCGAGAGATGGTTTTGGATCTCGTCCGTGACAGCCTGCTTGGCGTCGTCAACCATGTCTTGAGCAGATTCGAGGTTAGCTAGGACGTCTTCTTTGGCTACGCCCAGCTCTTTTGCGGCCTCGGCAGGAGAAGGCGTACCCTTTTGGAGAAGTGCCGCTGTACCTTGAGAGATTAGAGAAGCAGCCTGGCTGCGCTTCTCCGCGGAATCCGGAACTTGCTTAAGAAGCTCCAGCATTTCCCTAGTTGTTTTGACCTGCTGTTCGAGGATATCCGAAAGTGTATTGGTGCTGACCTTCTGCCATTGCGAAGACATTTCGGCAACTCTGCGAGCCTTGAGCGCAAGTTGCGCCCAGATCGCATTGTTGGCTGATTCATTGATGAGTTGGCTGATTTTCTCGATTTCTCCAAGACCCATAACCTTTTCCAACGACTTGCTAACCGCTTCTTCGCCCGCGATTGTCCCTGCTTCAATGTCTTTGCCGAACAAACCAACCTGACGAAGACGCTCGTTCTTTTTCGCATTGTCCGCAAACCACAGCCAACCAGCCGCCCCGATCCTTGAGTAAGCTCCAAAGGCCGCCAAGCCCTGCGCCAAGGACGTTCCCAAGTCGGCTTGCTTCTTGGCCAGCTCAAACTCCAAAGCATAAATCTCGTTCTTCCGATCTGGGTTTTCTTTAGCGGCATTCTCCAGTTGTTGCATCAGCAATTGGTTCAAAACAACCATGTTGTCGAATTGCATTGAGCTACCGTCACGCAAAGCATCTAACTCAGAATCGTTGACCTCCACGTCCGGGCTCAACAACAGTCTTGCCACAATCTCTGCCCCACCGTTTTGATTGATCAGTCCCAGCATTTCTTCAGCCCGTAAAGGCTGAGTCCGGACTTGATATTTCAAGGTCGAAAGGTTGGAAATGTTGTTAACCTCTTGGCTGAGTCGCTCATCGTTTGCCATCTGCCTAGAGAAACCTTGGCTCTTTGACCTTCCTTCCCGCTCTCTGGCACCTTTTAACCCTCTCGCTCGGAACTCGCGCCGCTCGCCTTCAGCAGGGGTGCTTGCACCGGAAGCCTCTTCCTCGTTGAAAGATCTTACCCGCTCGACAGAAACATTGTTCTTTTTAAGAACCCAAGTGAGCAAACCAATCTGGTTTTTACGGAACACTTCTCCGTTGTAGTTAAATTGCCCACCACCAACTGTCAGGATTAGCTTAGCGGCAAGTTGCGACCTGGCTTCGTCGATTGTCCGAGCAGTTGTTGAGATCGGCATTCCGTTGATGCTGATTCTGTATTCCCCAACTCTCCGCCTACCCGAAAGCTTAACCAACCCGTTGCTTGTCATCTCAGGCTGAACTCGTGTTTCAGAACCTTGTTGCAAGAAGGCGAACTCTCCTTGCCGAGCCGACTCCTTCCCAATCTTATACTTTGTTTCGGCTGTCCTACCCTTCACCTGCACATATACAGCCTGCTCTTCTGGAACCTTTACCGTATCCACATCCAGCGTGGTAGGCATGTAGTAGTCTAGGATCTTTGAGCCAAAGCCTGGTAGACGAACAGAATTATCCAAAGCAATTTCAATTCTAGTTCCGTTATTTTTACCAGTCAGCTCACCGTAGGTTGAGTCCATCAGGATGGAGGGTCTATTTTCAATCCGTTCTGTGAGCATTGTCTCGGGAGAAGTTCTGATCCACATAGCCGCACCGTCTCGAATGGTCATAACCTCAACTCGCGATGTGGCTAGAATGTCCCCGAAAGCAGTCCTCTTGATGTCGCCTTCCCCGTAGAACTCGCCGAACACTTTGTCTTCAAGCTCTTGCTGAGTTAACCCTTCACCTTCATCCTCAATGATGATCTTGTAGTTAGCTTGATCGATTGTGACTCGAGTCTGTTTCTTTTTGCTCTCCTCGTTAAGTACAGAACCCTTCTTGCTTCTAGCAACAGCTTCTTCGAGAAGTTGAGTAGTGGCCTCAGCAGGGGCTAAAGAACTTGCGTTCCCAGCTCGGTTAAAGACTTCGACCGCGTTAAAGACGGGAGCCGAGATACTAGCCATTCCCTCGTCCATTCCCGCATAACGATCCGGGTCAAACTCTTCTGGGTCTGGTACGGAACTTCCTACCGCATTACCTTCTTTATCCACCAAACGAACACCCTGGGGCGCCCGATCGATATAGACCATTTGGGGGTAGGTAACGTGAGCGCGTTCTTTAATAATCTTGAAAGCAAGGTCTTGAAGATTGTCTACCCGCATAGCCCCGGGGATTCGGAGCTGGTCTTCGGGTTTAGGCTCGTAGTCAGCTGGTAAACGATTGTGAGAAAGAAGTTCTGCCTTCGTGATCCCAAACTTTTTAGCAATATCGAGGGCAGTAAGTTTTTCAGGTGCTACGGCAAACCGAGGAACCTCAACGCTACGAGTTGTACCAGGGATGAGTAGTTGCGTCCCAGGTGTCAGTTTACCCATCACCAACGCGTTCGCCTGCTTGAGGGCGTCAACGGTTACTCCGTTCTGTGCGGCCAAGTCTGCCAAGACTTCGTCAGACTTACGGTATTGTACGGATGGAACTGTGAACGTTGTCTCTGGAGCGGGCTGCTCGACCATTTGCTTCTTCCCACCAAACAAAAAGTTCTCGGATACATTCCGACTAGGCCCGGTCGCGCTCATTTTGTTGCCCTTGCTAAACGCGCTCATGCTCTTTGGCGTGTTCCTGGCTAACGCCGTTTTCTGAATTTCTTTAAGTTTGTATGTCAAGACTTTGCCGTCTCGAACCGAGGCAAACCCAAACCTAATAGCGACTCGAACTACTTCCGGATCGTCAATCTTCGCACCCTTCGAGAGAAGTTCAGACAGGTAGGCTTCACCCTCTCGCTTTGCCACAAACTCAAAGTCTTCATCTTTTGCAACGCCACGCTCGATGGCTTGCTGAAGCTTATCGTACCTACCAGCCCGAATTGATTTGCGCACGTCCAGCTCGTCGTTGCTGATAATCGTGTCTGCCTCTTCTTCGTTTTTCGGCTCTACCTTTACGGTTCTTGTAGCAATGTTTTTACCGTACCACTTGCCCTTGTAGAACAAGTCGGAGGCTTCGCCCATCAACTGAATTGCTTTGGTTACTGCTTCGTCTGCGGTCCTTGCGCGGACATAGACTTTCCTTGCTCTAGAGTTTGTCGTTGTTATCGCTCCAGATTTTGTACCGCCATAGGTTTTGCCTTTCCACATCTTGGTAGGAGTTACGCCAACGCTTGAAGCAGGAATGTCTGGGGCGCCCGGGTTTAGTTGAAACTCCCAGCTTCTTTCACCCCGCTCGTTAACAGCCGCTTCGTTTCTCATACTACCGCTAATGATCTTCATTCCCGACATGCCCTTGGGAGTACTCTTCTTTTGAGCCTGTTCTTCAGTCATCGGCTTAACTCTGCGAACAGCTTCAAGATCGGGTGTAATTATTTTCTTTAAGAGCAACGTTGGAAACTCATCTCCTTGGTTTCTTGTGATCATCGTAGCCTTAGGCGTATTATAATACGCTGAGGCAAGAAGGCTTAACTCGTAGCTTTTTAGATTTTGGCCATCAGTAGTTACTGGGGTATGGAGATCTGTAAATGTCCCATCATAATTTTGGTATCCTGCTACAACGCCTATTCCACCGGATTCTTTTTCAGTTTGCTGGAATACAACTTTGGCGAATATTTTTAGGTCGTCTTTTTGCCCGACGTGTTTCTGCAACGTCCAGACTATTATTTTTTCTTGCAGCGGAAAAGGTGGAACAAATTTATTTAAAGACTCGCTCCACCTTCTCTCGAGTTGTACTCCACGTTTTTTTAACTCGTCTTTAACGGCTAAAGGAAGATTGTCAGCCTCTTTTTTTGTCAGCACTTTAACTACGTCAGGCTCCGATACTTTAACCCAATCTCTTACGTTCAACGAACGCCACGCGTTTGAGACGATTTGTTCAAAGTGTTCAACTACTGCTTTGTCCCGCAGATACATTGCTTTTGCTTCGGCTTCTAGGTCTTTTACCTTTTGGAACTTTTCTAAATAAGTCTTATCGTTTTTGATCTGAGTCATTTCGTGAATCGTCTCTTGCCATTTTTTTGCTGAAAGAGCCAAGTTATCCCTAGATTTTTCAAGGAGCTGCGCAAGCTGTTGAACTCGCGAAGTAATGTCGGGAGTAAGTGCGTAATTAGATATGGAACCAAGTTCTATTTCTCGAAGCAAAACTTCAAGGTTTACTTTATACAGTCCGCCAAGATTTTTAATTGGCTTTAATTTTTTCTCTTTGGCCTTTGGATTTGCCCATTGTTTCTTTTCTGCGTCCCAAATAGCGTCGGGGTCGTTACTTTCAGGAGATCTCAAAACACTGGTTTTTAGAAAACTGAGATACTCTTTGTGAGCTTGTTCTGCTTCTTTGATATATTCTGGTCTGCTTTTGACGTCTATTGCTTTAAGGAATCGGGCCAACTGTATTGTCTTTTGCTGTGCTTGGACGAGTCGCTCAATAGCCTCATCTTCTGCGTTTAGTACTCGGGACGGTGATTTAGTCACCTGAATTGCTCGAACAATCGGGAAGACCAACCTTGCAATTAACGGATCTTCAAGCCCGGCAGGAGCATGAGTAGCCTCCATTAATCCGTAGGCCTTGGTAAAGAATTCTTTCAGCTCGTACTCACCCTTTGCTTTTTCAATCACCTCTTTCGCCCATGCCTCGTCCATAGCCATGTTCTCGATCAACTTCCGAAGCTTAAACATTCTAGTCATCCCCGCCTTCTCAAAGGCAGACAAGAGCTGGTTGTACAAAGCTCGCGACTTGTAACCAGGCTCATCCAGTTCTGCAGGACGAATAGACTCTTCGAACACGTCTTTATTGGCGGTTACGGGCTCATCTTCTTTTACCGCTTGTTCGGGGAATGGATCTTGAGAAACCTCATCTTTTAGTTTGTAAAGACGATTAGGGTCCTCCAAGTCAAAGTCACTTCTGTCGTACCCTTCGAACATCGGGTCTTCGCCTTCAATTTCAGAAGAGGCCGAGTAGCCACCGTCTTGCCTGAGCAAGAACCTTGCACGCTCAACTCCAAGATCCAACGGTGTTTCCCCCGTAGAAAGAAGATCGTCCATCGGGCCAACGTCGACCTTCTCCCTGAAGGCGTTCGCAATGCTCTCTAGGTAGGTGTCGAAAGCTTCATTTGTTGTCGCCCCGAATTGCATCCTGCCGTCACGGTTCTTTCTTGTTGCAGCGAGCGTCTTCCACATCTGGTTGATTGCTCTTTGGATATCGGGTTGAGCTGTTATTTCGGGGTACGCTCCAACACCACCACCCTCACGCAGCATGTCGAATTCTCCTTCGGCAAGACTTTCGATTGCGTGGAGGACGCTTCCTTTTTTAAATCTTTGGGTGAGCATCTCGTTTGCCAGCCGGCTCACAAAACCTTTATATGTCTTTGCTTCTCCTTCTTTCAGAACTTCTGCTGAAGCAGAGACCTGAGCCAACTTGAGGAAGTAACCAGTTTGCTGGTCGCCAAGCTCAAGAATAGCTCTTGCCATTTCAGACTCAGGGATTGTTCCAGCGATGCTGGTAAACCTCTCCATCGGTGTGAGGTAAGTTCTCAGGATCAGATACTTTGTGTAGTCCTTGGCTGAGCTTACGTCCGAGTCAGTCACCAGCAGGTTCCGCTCCAAACGTGGCACAGCATTTGACTCGATCAGATTGTTTACGAAGGTCTTGGCCTCGCCCGTTTCTACCGACCCACGAAGAGCCATGTCCCTTAGCAACCGAACGTATTTTGGTGTCTTTACGATTGTGTCTACATCTTGCTCAGCCATCGATAGGGCCCCGCTCAACATGCCACCTTCCGTGTTAAAAGCTTTGATCAGGTAATTCAGCCGTGCTCGACCTGCCGCGGTGGACGTATCCACACTTTCTTCCATAACCCGATAAAGCATCTTGTTGCCTTCGGCGTAATCCGCGGGAGCTGTCGAGCCTAGCTCCTGAGTTAAGGCTCTAGCTTTTTCCAAAGTATCGCGCTTATTAGCTTCTTTTGCCCAAGCGTTATCTCGTATTTGCTCCCGACCATTTCCACCAGCAACCATGTATTGGCCAGTCTTTTGGTCCCATATAATGATAGGCAATCCCCCGTTAGGCGAGCTGGAGACTTCAACAAGTTTGCCGGCGTTAAATTTGGAAGCGCTGAGATCGTTAACCTTCCTTTGCTCAGCCTTATCCTTGTAGTAGTCCCGAGTATTAAGACCGGTATATTTTTGGTTTTTCGCAAAGAACTCTTTTGGCCCAAGGTGAGAGGCTTGAACCTGGTTAAGATTGACCCACCCATATCGGTATTTGTATTCGTTTGAAAGGTGGTCACGGACTGTTCCCGCATCCCCGAACACCTCTTGACCAGTAGGTAATTTGAGGCTTTGGCTTCGAATGATTTCTCTCTTAAGCGGTTCGATGTCCAGCTTCTCGCTTGAGACTCTAGGCATTCCTGAGCTTTGGAGGGTTACTGTGGCTTCCGCCTCGCCAGACAAGAATCGGATAAGACTCTTAATGGAGTCGCTTTTTTCCGGAGGTGCGTTAGCCCCATTCACTTGCAGGCTGTGCAGAACAGTATCTACTGCGTCCAATACTTTCCCGATTGCTGGCATATCCTTTACGGTTACGCCCATCTTTTCAAGCATATCGAACAGAGCCTGGCGCATCATCTTGAACCAGTAGGAAATAAACCCGTCCTTGGGGGCGTCCTTCAAAAGCGTTTTTAAGTTTGTCTCACTGTCGTCATCCGGACGCGTGAAGTCTTCAGTCGTGTACCCCATCCCGGCCTTTTGATGAATGAACCGTAGGTATTCAATGGCCATTTGTTTTGGGGTTAACTCGTTTCCGTATTTCGTTTGTATCAGTGCCTTCGATTCGGGTGACATCTCCTCCAACACTTTGGCGAGGATGTGGTTCATCGCGTATTGGTAAGCTTCTTGGGCGGTCATATCTCCGTTTTGAATGTTCTCTTTGAACATGTTCGCTGAGACAGCTCGGATCAAAGAGAACAGGGAGTTGTGCAACATCTCTTCCGAAACAACTGCCTGCAAGTACCCTTCACCTGCCTTTGCAACTTTATTTCTGAATGTGCTGGCTACACGGTACTGGCTGTTGGCAAACCTAGTCGGGTTCATGTAGATCGTGTTGTGATCTGTGTCCCCCCACTCCGTCCAAACCACTTTTTTGCCTCTCCGCCCAAAGATGATTTTAACATCCTTAAAGCCCATAGTCTGAAGCGTTCCGGCAACATCCCTGACAGCTTCTTGTTCGTAATCTAGAAGTGAAGAGTAGCGGGAATCGATTTTCATACCCGACAAAGGAAGTGTTGCTTCACGATTCAGCCCCTCGTCCAAGTCAACTGCAATTGACCCTACTTCTTCCTCTTCCTCCAGCCCACTCATTGAGTTTCGGTCGACACGCCTCCCGCCATCAAACGGTAATTCTTGCTGACCTGATTGCGTATCTGGCGCAATACCCTGGCTTGCGGTCAGAATACCTTGCTTGGCTTCTTGTCGGTTAAGTCTTTCCTTGTCGGAGTTAATGTCTTCAGCAACTAGCTGGCGAATAACTGGTACGGACCGAGAAGATACTCGGTGACCCACTCGGTAAAGCATCTGCTCGTGTCTGTCGGCTGCCTCGTTTGGGGTTGCCAGGATAAGCGACCTTGGAGCCGTACCCGTCTGGTCGTCCAAATTAAGACCCGATGC
>Ga0209357_1000205_pt1 | contig 22510 bp, 19 predicted proteins | sample LauGreFBDMM110SD_2_FD_187573 | JGI IMG/M metagenome (GOLD analysis project Ga0209357, IMG submission 187573) | Freshwater lake microbial communities from Lake Michigan, USA - Fa13.BD.MM110.SD (SPAdes) (version 3) | ecosystem: Environmental > Aquatic > Freshwater > Lake | place: Lake Michigan... | reverse complement strand
CCCGCCGAGAGCTCGGCGGCTTCCGGTGAGACCGTGATCGCTGACTACACACGCGGAGCACAGTCCACGCCCATCATCGCCGATGGCGCTGCCTGGGGCCTGTCATCCGTGCCGGCAGGCGAGCCTGTGCTCGTGCCCGCCGTCGAGGGGCTGCCACGCGAGGTGCGGGTCGAGTCGGTTGGCCATGCGCGGAGCGATGCCATCTGGTCGGCGACGAAATCGACCGGCGAGCGGGACACGCCGCCGCTGGGCGATGTTGATCGGGCCGGCCGCGTGCTGCGAACGCCGAAGGTATTGGTCAAAGATGGCGTGATCTGGCACCGCGTCCGCGGCCACGTGCAGATCTTCGTCGTGGTGGACGGCCACCTGCTGCTGTCGGGCGGGCCAATCTACGGATCGCATCTGATGAAGGCCGACACGGGAAACACATGGAAATGGATCCGTCAGGATCTGCGGAAGGATCTCACGTGGGAGAGCGGCCGGGTCGTCCATGTGGAGTATGCGGCGATCGCAGGTGCCGTGGCTGTGGCCGAAACGGTGGCCGCTCTCGAGCAGCCGCGACGGAACGATCCGCCGGTCCCAGCGGCCTTGAATCGTCTCCTGGCCGCTCCGGGATTCGACTGGAATGCCTCCGCGGCAAAACGGGCTGTGGATGAGGCCGTCACGGTCGCCGCGGCGAGGGATGCGATCCTCGCCGACGTGAGGCTCGAGTCGGCCACGGCGCCGGCGATCCTCGACGGCAACGGCATCGATCAATACGTACTCCTGAAGGGCTCCGCGGCCCGCCGCGGCGAACTCTCGCCACGGCGTTTTCTGGAGGCGATCGATGGACCGGCACAGCCCGCGTGGCCGCAGCAGTCGTCGGGCCGCCGGGAACTGGCCGACCGGGTGCTCGATCCGGCCAACCCGCTCACCAGCCGAGTCATCGTCAACCGGATCTGGCACCATCTCTTCGGCCGCGGTCTCGTGCCGACCACAGACAATTTCGGAAAGCTTGGCGAAGCAGCCGCCGATCCGGTGGCGCAGTCGCTGCTCGACACCCTCGCTGTGCGGTTTCGGGAGGAGGGCTGGAGCATCAAGCGGCTGGTGAAGCAGATCGTGACGAGCAGCACGTGGCGGATGAGCAGCAGCCGGAACGAGCGTGCCGCGGTTCAAGATCCACTCAACCTCCTGCTGCATCACTACCCGTTGCGGCGGCTCGAAGCGGAGGCGGTCCGAGACAAGCTTCTTGCCGTGTCGGGCCGGCTCGACCGCGCGGTCGGCGGCCCGAGCGTGGAGGTGTTCATCACCGAGTTTCATGACGGCCGCGGGAAGCCAAAGAGCGGTCCGCTCGACGGCGCCGGCCGCCGCAGCATCTACACGAGAATCCGTCGCAATTTCCTGCCGAGCTTTCTGCTGGCCTTCGACATGCCGGTGCCATTTCAGGCGATGGGCCGGCGGAACGTCACCAATGTCCCTGCGCAGGCCCTCACGCTGATGAACGATCCGTTCGTGACGGAGCAGGCCGTGCTGTGGGCGAAGCAGACGCTCGCCGACGAGTCACTACCGCCCGCGGCCCGCATCGATCGGATGTATCGGGAAGCATTTGCCCGGGGGCCGACCGCCGAGAACCAGACGGCGGCCCTCGAGTTTCTCGCCGCGCAGGCGGCGCAGCACGGCGTGTCTTTTGTTGACCAACCGCGGCACGAGGCCACGTGGGCCGACCTGGCGCATGCGTTGATCACCACCAAGGAATTCATCTTCGTGCCATGAGTGATTCCCTTCACCATTGCGGTCGCTGTCGGCCCCGGGCCCTGTCCCGTCGGGAGATGCTCCGCGCGAGTGGCTGCGGGTTTGGCGCCGTGGCCGCAGCGGCGCTGCTGGCTCGCGACGCGGCGCTCATGGCCCGCGATGCCGCCCAGACGGGCCTGGCTGGCGTGCTGCCAGTGCTCCACCATCCGGCCAAAGCCACGAGCGTGATCTTCCTCTACATGGATGGCGGCGTGTCGCAGGTCGATAGCTTCGATCCGAAGCCGGCGCTCGAGCAGCATGCTGGCAAGAATCCGCACACGCTCTTCAAGGTCGACGCCACGCAGTTCAACAACGTCGGCACCGTGCTGCCGAGTCCGTGGAAGTTCCAGCCATACGGGAAGAGCGGGATTCCGGTGAGCGATCTCTTTCCCCACATGGGATCGGTCGTCGATGACCTGGCGATCATTCGCTCGATGACGAGTGAATTCCCGGAGCACACCAACGCCAACTATTTTCTCCACACCGGCTCCGGCCTGCAGGGGCGACCAAGCATGGGTGCGTGGACGACCTACGGCCTGGGCAGCGAGAACGACGAGCTGCCCGGATACATGGTGATCAATGGCGGTCTGATTCCTCCCGGCGGCCTCGACAACTTCACCAACGGCTTCCTGCCCGCGACGTACCAGGGATCGATCATCAAGCCAAACGCCACGGGGCTGGCCAATGTGAAGCCGCTGGAGAAGTCGGCGTGGCAGCAGCAGTCGAAACTCGATCTCGCCCGTCGGCTGGACAGGGGGTTTGCGGAGCGAGTGGCGGCCGGGGGAAGTCCGCCCGACGCGCTGGAGAGCGCCATCATCAATCAGGAACTCGCCTATCGGATGCAGACGCAGGTGCCCGACCTGCTAAACCTGTCAGGCGAATCGGTGGAAACGAAACGCGCCTACGGGCTCGAGGCCGAGTACAAGCCGACGCAGGTATTCGGCACCGAGTGCCTGCTGGCCCGCCGGATGGTGGAGCGGGGCGTGCGGTTCGTGGAGCTCACGTGCCCTTCGATCAACGCCGATCGCTGGGACCAGCACGCAAACCTCCGCGAGGGGCATGCCAACAATGCGCGGGCGGTCGACCAGCCGATCGCGGCCCTGATCCGCGATCTCAAAGACCGTGGGATGCTCGACTCGACCCTGGTGGTCTGGAGTGGTGAGTTCGGGCGGACGCCTTTTGCCCAAGGCACGGACGGCCGCGACCACAACCCGCAGGCGTTCTCCATGTGGATGGCCGGCGGCGGCGTGAAGGGGGGCACGCTCACGGGTGCCACCGATGACTTCGGCTACCGGGTGGTCGAGAAGAAGTTCATGATCCATGACCTCCACGCCACGATGTTGCACCTCATGGGGATCGACCACACGAAGCTCACCTATCGCTTCAGCGGCCGCGACATGAGGCTGACGGACGTCTACGGGCACGTCATCCGCGACGTCGTGGCCTAGGCCGTCATACGGCGTTCTTCATCGACAGGCTCTTGAGCGTCAGCACCGAGCCCACAGACATCAGCGCCAGGCCGAGCCAGCGCGGCGGCGTCACCACCTTGCGGGAAGGAATGTTCTGCCAGAGCGTCTGAGCCTGGAAGCCGCCCTTATCGCCGAGTTGGGCAGAAATAAAATGGCTCGAGCGTTCGCTCAGGGTGAACGACTCCACCAGGCGGAACTGCACGCCGGCAAAAAACAGCAGCAGCCCGCCCAGCAGTATGTGATGTCGCTTGACCCGCATCGACGCCTCCAGAGCCGGCGCATCGACCGGCATCTTTGTTCATCGAATCCGGTCGCGGAAAGACTCAAGCCGACCCGGAGCACGGACGGTTGTGCGGAAGATAACGTTCGCAGGCTGCCAGACTCGATGGCGTTCATGCCCCCTACGCCTCGGGGGTCGTGAGCTGGTGGAATGGGTAGTTCGGGCAAGACCGCGGTGACTTGGCAGAAATTGAGTGTGGAAGCGACTGGGAACGTGACGATGGACTGTAACGACTGCAACGATTCTCCGGCCCGTCCGCATTTCTTCCTCGACTACCGCAATCGTGATGGCCACATCGACCTACCGCGCCGTGTGGAGCCTGCCTGGCAGCGGCTGGGTGCTGCTGGTGCTCGGCATGATGGCGGTGGGTGGCCCGTTGGCGGCCCAGACGGAGGACACCATCACGGTGCTGGAGGATCGTTCGCTCCTCAACATGGTGTTGCCGGATGACACGACACCTGGTGAACCGGCCGCCGATGGGCCGACGCTGCTTGCCGAGCCGGAAGAGGTGGTCGCCCGGGAGGTCGTCAGCCCCGAGTTCGTGGAAGAGGTTTCCGCCCGTGCTGCCGATGGCCTGCGCGTGCAGGACTTCGAAATCGAGGAGATGCCCTTCGAGGCGAGCTCGGGCAAGTGGTTCTCCAGTGGCCAATGGTATGGCTCGGCGGAAGTGATGATGATGAGCCGCAGCCGAAACTACCGCCGCGTGATAGGTTACGACCCAACGGTCGTCGGATTTCCCAATCCGTCGCTGCGGCCCAACCTCGCTGGCACGTTTGTCACGACGGGCGTTCCTTGGGATCTCGTGCCGGGGGCCCGGCTGACAATCGGTGAACATCTTGGCCGCGACTATCTCGACCGAGATCAGTCGCTTGAGTTCACCTACTACGGCGGCCTGAGTTTCTTCGTCCGCGACAGCTACAACGCCATACCGCAATCGTTTCTGGTGACGCCGCTGACCGGGACGATCCTGCCGGGCCTGCCGGGATTTACCTATGCGCAGACCTATGATTCCACGATCAGCTCCAACTACAACAGCATCGAACTCAACTATAAGCTCAGTCGTCGACTGGGCCGCGACCAGATGATCATGTCGCCCAACGGCGGCTGGTCGCGGCATGCGGAGCGTGGCTGGCTGCCGGCGGTGCTCATCGGCACGCGGGTGGCCAACGTGGATGAGACGTTCACGTTTGCCAGCAGCCGGCGGAACGTCTCGCCGAGCAAGTTCAACGGCACGTACGACATCCAGAGCCAGAACTGGCTGTGGGGTCTGAACTTCGGCGGTGAACTGATCAGCAGGAATGAGTTTTACTATTGGGGACTCCGCGGCCGGGTGACACCGGCGGTGAGCTTCGCCGCCAACCAGCAGCAGGCCGCCGGCGTCAACACCTTGCCGCCGCCACCGTCGGTCACGCAGGTTGCCCGCGGCGCGTTCAGCTGGCGGCAGGCGGCCGACCAAGTGGGGCCAGGCTTCCTCGGCGATCTCACGATCCTCGGCGGCTGGCAGGTGACGCCGAACTTCGCGCTGCAGGTCGGCTATGACTTCCTCTGGGTGGCCGGCATCGCCACCGCCACCCGGCAGTTCAATCTCGACAACGTGCGGCCCAATTCGATAGACGGCGGTGGACAGGTCTTCTACAACGGTCTGTCGATGGGCGTCGAAGGCTCTTGGTGAGCTGGCCGCAGGCGTTTATCCGAGCGCGGCGTATTCCGGCGCGGCGACGAGCACCGCGGCGACCTGCCCCGTCGAGCAGAGGTTGACGGCGAGCGCCGTTCCCGGGCGGCCTTCCAGCGGACCGCCGTGGACCACGTTCACGGGGCAGTGTGGATCGGGCGTATCGTAGTTGAGTGTCGGTGGCACCATGCCCGCCTCAAGCCCCAGCACGCTCGCCGCCAGTTCCATGGCACCGCCACCGGCGCCGAGATGACCGAAGAAGCTCTTCGGTGCGGTCACTGGCACGGTGCCGAGTTCAGCCGCGATGGCTTGCGCCTCAATCCGATCTGTCTCCGGCATGCCGCTGCCGTGCGCCTTGACGTGCCCGAGCCGATCTGGAGTCAGGCCGGCCGCGTCGAGGGTGGCGCGGATTGCCAGCCGAAGCGAGGAGCCGGTGCGCGGCCGTTGCGGTGAACGCGGCTCGCAGCGGCTTGCGGTGGAGAGCAGATGGCCACGGATCCTCGCCCCGCGGCGTTCGGCATGCTCACGGGATTCGAGCACGAAGACGGCCGAGCCTTCGCCATCGAGCATACTGTCTCGGTCGCGGTCGAAGGGGCGGCAGACGCGGCGGTAATCTTCGACGGGCCGCGAGAGCATGGCCTCGCCCCGGGCCACCAGTGCTGTCGGATGGAGGCGGCAGCCCGTGCCGCCGGTGAGCATCACGTCGGCCCAGCCGCGGCGAATGATGCTGGCCGCTTCGCCGACGGCCAACAGACTCGACACATCGCCGAGTACGATCGAATTGTTTGGGCCGCGGGCGTCGTGGGCGATCGCGATGTGGGAAGCGGTCATGTTGGGCAGATGCTTCAGCAGCCAGAGCGGATGCGTTTCGTCTTGAATCGCCTCCGACCACATTCCGAAGTCGAACCTCCCGCCCTGGAAAGCCCGGCGGTAGGTCAGTTCCAGGTCCTCGATGTCGGCGTAGATCATGTCAGCGCCAAAGACGACGCCAAACCGTTCCGGTTCGATGCCTCCGGAGGCCAGGCTGGCGTCGTCCATGGCGAGGTCAGCCGCGGCAAATCCCAACTGGATGTCGCGACTCATGACTTTCAGACTCTTCCGCGGTCGCACGTAGACCTTGGGGTCAAAGTCAGGGATTTGCCCGCCGTAGGGGGTCCGCAGGCCGCTTGAGTCGAACAGGTCGATCGGACGGATGCCGCTTGTGCCGGCGGCGAGCGACGACCAAAAGGCGTCGCTGCCGATGCCGATGGGCGATACGACGCCGATGCCTGTGATGAGGATATCCCGAGGGCTTGCCATGGGCTGCACACTAAACCAAGCTGGCATCCGCCGGAAGTCTGCGGACCAAGTTGGGGCTTTGGGAGGACATTCCTGCGCGGTTTCCGGGGGAATATCCGGCGTCAGCGGTGCGACGGATGGTCGCGTCGCCAGTCAGAGGGAGGCTTCGCTTGGGGATCCGACCAGAGGCCGCGGTGCGCCTTTCGGGCCGCTGTCTCGGCGTCGAGCAGATCCGGATCGGGACTGAATCCGCCGAACACCCAGGCCCAGCCGTCGACTACCAGTTCGCGGTTGATGTTCCGCTCCTCCACCCAGAGCGTGCCGAGCAACCGCCCGTGCTGGTCCCGGGCATCCCCCTCGACCCGGACCCGGCCGCCTGCGAGTTTCTGCCGAAGGGCGTTGCTCGACTCCGGGCCGAAGGGTTGATTGAGTTCCGGGCTGTCGATGCCCACGAGCCGGATCTTTTGCGGCCGGTTGGCTTCGTCGATACAAGTAACCGTATCGCCATCGTGCACAAAGTCCACTCGCCACAGCGGCCTTCCCTGCGGATCGTGGAGCGGGCACATTGGCACCGCGGCGATGATCACAGACACGACCGTGGCGACGAGCGCATACCATCCGCGCATGCGCCGCGGCATGCCAGGAGGCGGGCGCGGGATGCGAAACGGTCTCACGGGAGTGGCCTCATGCCACGTTAGGACTCAAACCGCTTGAGTGCCGCGATCGTGGCGAGAGCCCGGTCGGTGCCGCCGAGTTGGGCCACGACCTTCTTCGCAGCGAGCAGGTCCTCGATCGAGATCCTGTCGGTGCGGCCAGCCGCCGGCTTCCGCGCTGCGGCCACTCCGACCGTCTCGTTCGCGCTGCCGTTCTTGCGACGCTTGCGGGGCCGGAAGCCCATCCGCTTGAGCACCATACTGACCTGCGGCGAAGAGACATCGATGCCCTGCTTCTTGAGCGCGGCGATGATCGCGACGGGTCGGGGCTTCTCGTTCTTTTCCCGCATCATCTTGGCGAGCTTGCGGATTTCCTCCGACTTGTTCACGTCCTTGGTGGCTTTCTTTTCGGGCGTCGTCTTCTTTTCAACCATCGGGTGTTACTACTCCTCATGAACCATCGGTCGGGCAACATTCACACGTTTGAATATCTGCATGTGTAACAGAATAGATCACGAGGATGCGTTTACAAGCACGAGCATCACCCGCCGCGATCTAGCCGGCCGATCTCCCGGCTCGCGTCGGGGAATTTGAGAGAGGACGCATAAAAGTCCGGAGCGGCAGCGTCGGGATTGGCTTGACGCCGTGCAAAACGACGGCGACCGCGGGCCGTCGCGAGAAAAGAAAAGTGGGCGATATAGGACTCGACAACTCCTGAAAACAAGCCTCAGATCGCCGTGGGACTCATTTCAGGACTCTTGGTCCTGGTTTTCTCCGAATTTTAGCACGACGCTTTTGTTCTTGTTGCCGCCTCTGGTCTTCCATCCTTTCAGTTCGTTTCTGAAAAACAAGCCAGCCGAGGCCGTTTCTATGCCGCATCGGCTCCTGAGAACGCCCTTGATGGCCGAATAGCTCATTTCCTGGGCTGCGGGGTTCTCCTGCCTGTGGTCTTGCAGGATCCTCAAGAGCAGTTCCCTTTTGGCGTCTGATGTGACGTATTTGGGATTGGGAATTGCGATTCCGCTGCTTCTCCCGCCCCCTGTCGCCACCGCTTTTTTCATCATCTGGCGAGCAATAGCGGTCAATTCCGGATCGGCATTCAGGATCTCCTGGATGGATGTCAGTTCTTGTTCTGCGTCTTGCCGCTGCCTCTGAAGTGTGGCGACCTTCTCCGCGAGCTCCTTTGCCCAGGCCCGGACCTGCCGCTCCCGAATCAACGCTTTGCTCACAGCCTGAAGCTGGGATGCGGCTCTCGACGGTTTCTGGCGACTCATGATGGCCTCTTGTTTTTCGTTGCATGAATATAGCCGCATGAAAAGCCCTGGAAAACAAGGTTTTTTTGCGTGTGCGCGTTGACAAAACCGTATTTGTGTTGTAGAATGAGTGCTCGTTCAACAGCAATACAAATACAGGAGCCATCAATATGAAGAATGATTCAGGACCAGAAGAAAATCAGACGATCAAGGCCGAGGATTTTATGAACATGCTCAAAATTAGCCCAAATACATTCAAGAAACTGCTCGTAAACGGAAGGTTACCAAGGCCGTTGCCGCTAGGCACCAGGAACCGTCGCTGGTCCCGTTCGGTGGTGATGGACTTCCTGAACAAGCCCGATAAAGGCAACACAAATAACAACACAAAAATCTGAAAGGAGAAAAATATGAAGAAAGCAAAACGAGTCCAACTGCGAGGTGTTCATGGCAACCGCGTGAACATGAAATTTCCGCCCAGCACGACGAAAGAGGAAGTGGGAACCTTCAGGCGAGTGGCCCAAAGGTTGGTTCAGAGCCAACTGGGTAATCTCGGGTTCTTTCCCCAAGACATCGCATATGTCCAAAGCCATGGCAAGAAGATTGCGGACAAGCTTCGATTGCTAGGCGTGTCATTCGACGAACAGCCGGACAATTCTGACGAAGCACAGCTCGGCAGCTACGTCAGCCGCGTCATTGCATCAAAGACTGGTGAGACCGAAAGAAAGCTGAGTGATGCAGCTCGAAGAATGGAGCGATTCTTTGGGCGAACCAAGGATATTCGTGAGATCGACAAAACCGATGCCCTCAGCTTTGCAAAGTGGCTGATCGAAAAGGAGCAGCTTGCGGAGAACTCCACTGCTCGGCGAACGCTTGGTTATGCCAGCCAAATCATGGCCAGAGCAGTTGACGATGGGATCATCGCTCGCAACCCCTTTTCGGGCAAAGACATACCCAAGGCGGTATGCCCAGACCTGACCAGGTGGAGGTACATCAGTCCGGAGGAAACTACGCGAATCTGGAACGGAATACAGACAGACGAAGACCAGATAAGGTTCGTATTGCTGAGGATTCTAGGATTACGAGCTCCAAGTGAGATCAATTCACTGACGTGGAGGGATGTGGACTGGGAAAACCTTCAGTTGACGATTCGATCACCGAAGCTGCGACATCATAAAAATCAAGGACAGCGGAGATGTCCAATCAACCACTGCGATGTTCTTGCTGTGCTGAGTCAGGCATACAGCAAGAGGACGGCAGACGACGCTCCAATCGTCCCTCCGATTACGCACGCTTCGCTCACGAAACGAGTCAAGCAATGGCTCGGTGCGGCAGGATTGAGCCTATGGCCGCAACTTCTCATCAATTTCCGTAGGTCGGCGGTGACGGATGCATGTAGCTATCTGCCTTCACACGTTGTCGCTTCCTACTACGGCCACTCGGAAGCGATTTCCATTGCCAACTACAGGATGACGACGGCTACCCATGCCGAGGCGGTCGCTGCCGCCCCATCTTTTATCGGAGGCAGAATCCCACAAAGCAATGAGGGGGATGCCGCGTGACGAGGACTCATGGTCTTGGTGATGGAAATGATGATGAAGGTAGATTCGTAAAGCGTCTTCATGGATTATTCAAAAAATACTGGGAGTCGTTCACCTCGGTTTTGAAATAACGTGAGGGAGTCGTTGCAGGTGGCGAGGAACAGAAAGGAGGAGGTTATGGAGATGAGCGATTGGTTCTTGGACGCCGTGGCCCGCTTGGAGTCGGTAGCTCTTGGGATGGTATTTGGGACAGTCGATGTAGTGTGTCGTGCGTGTGGTGAAACCAGCTCGCTCAATTACAACGTTGACGGCAGCAACGCGTACGTCTACCCGAACTGTGGTGTGAGGAACGAACTCTAGCTGGATGCCACGGGATTGATCTTTGGCAATTCGGAGGCCAATTGGCCACAATGCAGACGTCTTCTCCGTGGATTCGACTCTGCCGTGAGTCCGACTATTGTGGAGCCGTCCGCCAAGAACTATACAGACGACCACGTATCTACCAAGGATGTCCATGAAAACGTGGACCCATCGCATGACCTGTCCAAAGCAACTGGAGCTTTTTGAGCCAAGCACCGTCTCGGTGTCGGCTCCAAAACTGCCGAAGAACAGTGGCCCGCCTTTTTCTTCTCCCTCTACGGAACACGACTTTCAGTCATAACTCTCAACCGGCACTGCGTTGGTTTTTGGTTGACACATTGGCTCGAAGGCTATCGACACTATGGTCATGCATAGAGCTGCCAAGAGCAGCGGAGCCAAGGCCCGCGTGGACGTGCCCAGCATGATTCTTCCGCGGGTCACAAACCGAAGCTGACGACCTCGCCGCCGTCACGGGTAGAGAGTGCTGTCAGGACGTCGGGTGACAGGCTGTTGGTGAGAAATTGGACCGAAGCGTCCACGAAGAGAGCCTGGGCTCCACCGGGGTGATCGCTGCCCATGCCCCAAGTTCCTCCACCTCCCTTTCCGGGACCGCCGCCGCTACCGGCACCGTCCGGGTAAACAGAGTTCGCGGCACCATTATATCCGGCCAAACTGTTGACTGCATAAGCGGCATTATTAAAGTGCGGTCGTCCATGAATCCAGTTTCCACGGCCAAATTTTATGGACTCAACCACATTAATAGTCTTCGACGTACCGTCGGTGAAGTCCTTGATGCGGAGGTTCTGCCGTTCGGCAAACCCGCCGTGATCCTGGAGCAGGCTTGAGGAGGGTGCTGCTGTATAAAGTCGCATTGATCCGTTCAGCCCGTTGTAGTCGCTGACCGCAAGCTGTAGCGAAGTGTCGGACAACGGCAACGAATGTGGCGCTTTCTTGAGCCCGTACACCCGCTTATTCGACGGACAGAGGTAGCCCCCGACCTGCGTCTGGCCCATCGTGCGGTTCGGCTTCTCGTCAATCGCCAGCGCCATTTGCAGTGAATCAAATAACGACGCTTCCTCAAGTTGCGGGAGGATGGCCGCAAAAAAGCCCGGGCGATAAGGCCCGCTATTCAGTGTGGCGACCGGTATCGATGCAGCGGGCGTTCCTTCGGGGTACCCCTTGAGCGCTGTGCCAGCGGGGAACCACTGCCTTGCGTCGTGGTACGCTTGGAACGCCAAGCCGATCTGCTTGAGATTGTTCTGGCATAGCGTACGCCTTGCCGACTCGCGTACTGCTTGGGTGGCCGGAAGAAGCAGACCCACGAGAACCCCGATAATGGCAACAACGACGAGTACTTCGACCAGCGTTATCCCATCACGACTGCATCGAGACGACGAATTCCTGCCGGAACTCCTCCGCAGATCGCAACGACGATCAGATCCGCTCACAAGGAAAGTCTCTTCGACAAGGTCTTCGACCTGACCACCAAGCGTCGGCGTTCGAGAAGGCCGAGTGTGCCCATCAGAACCGCCGCAACGTTCCCGAGGCTAGCCGGATCAATCTCGGGGACGCTCGACGGTACGTACGTGATATTGTCGGCCGCGAAGTAGGCCGGCGTGTTCAAGCCGTACAGCCCGGTAGCCGAACCCGTAAACGCAAACGACACGGAATCGACCGTTCCCAACCCAGAGAGGTCAAACCAGGACCAGCCAGCGAGGATTCCTGGTGAAGATCCCGTGCGCAAGTCGGCCAGGTAAAATCCAGCAGATCCCGTGAGGGCGTTTTGGAGACTGCCAGTGGCGGTGACTAGAAACCAACTGCCGAGCGTGAACGGATCTTGGAAACTGTCTCCGTCTCGCATGCTCAGGTATGCGAAGGTTGTATTTGCGATTTCGAACCCCGACACCACGCCTGCGACCGGCAGGGCAATGGTCGCCCCATCACCGTAGGCAACCGCGTAATTCGCTGATCCGCTGTACCCTCCCCCCGGATACGACGCGTATTGATTGCCGTATCCCTGCGTTGTCGTATCGACGACGTTCGAAAAGGAAAATCCAGTCCAGTAACCCCCGTAATCATTCGTGAACGTATTCGAGAACGAGAGTCCACCGGCTGCAAGCGGCGTACTGACGCTCTGGCCGGAAGGTACGCTGCCGGTGTCTCCGTTGATGTATCCGGGCGGAGTCGGAATCGACAGGTCTTCGAACGTCACGGTGGTGGCGTGCGCTACACCGCCTAGTACCGCAGCTAGCAGAACAACAATCCTGACAGGCAGTTGGGAACTGCTTGTGCCAACCCAGAAGCGTTCCATGCAATAAAACGCGGGCGCCTTCCGTTTTCCAGTCTTCATGCGCAACATCGTCAAAGCCCCCTATTTACTGGCCCAGTCCATCGAAGCCGCCCTACGCTGGACGGCAGTCATTGATCGTGTGTAACGCTCCACGCCTTCGAAAGCACCTATAGAGCCGAGCATGTTCCGAGTACGGCTGTGGACAAATCTCGGGCACGGAACAACGCTTGTTCATGCGAAAGGCAGTCCAACAATCTGCAGCGAAACAACGAGCGCTCAGCGAGCCCTACCGCACACAAATTAAGCGCGGCCTAGCTACACCCTCAGTTCGGAGAACGCCTGCGGGAACGGTTATGTAGGGTTGTTGACCGGTCGCGTTAACGACCGTGTCCACCATTCCACCCTCGTGGTCCGGCAGACTCTAGTTCCCTGGTAGGTCTTCTGACTCCCAGACTCCGTCGGTCGCATGCCTTCTCGCAACCCGTCGGCAATAGCCGAACGGCGTCACAATGGCCTGAAGCAACCGACCTCTATGCCTGGATACAGCGGCGGGGCCGTCCCGGAATCACACCGGAGTTCCCTGTTTGCCCGAAGGAGCAAGAATCGCCCTCCGAGCCACCAAGTTCGTCGATAGCCTATCGGCTTTTCCCGGGTTGTCAAGTTCAGATCGCCTTGAAATTTGACGGGGGCATCTACCTCGCACGTGCGACAGAACCGCTTTCCACCCTGTTCGATCAGGCGTTGGGTATCGAGTCGGCAAAAGAGCTTGTGGAGGACAAAGTCGGCCATGACGAATACACGGAGTCCCGCCGTGCATCTCGTGAGAGATCCTTTTTTGTACGTAATCCCAAACTCGCAAGGCTGGCAAAAGAAAGAGCTGCTTATCGGTGTGAAGCGTGTGGCTTTCATTTTGTTGAGCGGTATGGCGACATTGGGAAGCACTTTCTGGAAGCACACCACTTGGATCCGCTGGCTGATAGACCTGAATTGGAGTGGTCGGATGAAGTGCGCACAAAGCTAGAGAGAGTTGTGGCGGTATGCTCCAACTGCCATCGAATGCTGCACCGTCGTCGTCCCGCCCACACCCTGGAAGAACTTCGTAGCGTGATTAATGCAGGTAGGGCAAACTTTGGCGGGTAGTGGCTCCACTGTCCGCTGGGGACGCAGGTAAGCCGTGCGGAATTCCTACACCGACCACTGCCAGCAGGCTCGTCCAGGCACCTAGCCAAGGAATAGGCACACAACAATGGCACGCCGCAAAAAAAAGAAAACAAGGATCCGGCAAAAAGAGCAAAAAGACTTCATTGTGCAGAAAAAGAAACCGGAGAACTTCGTGGCTGTTGGCTCTTCTATCTGGTGGGAGGCCAACCCAGATAAGTCGAAGGAGTATGGGAAGAAGGAATTTGAGCAGAGGGAAAACTCACGCCAAAAGAGGCGGAGATATTTCTTGGGGTAACGAGAGAGTGGCTTCTCTGTTTTATGGCTGGGAAAAAAGGATTTCCCAAACTCCCATATTCATGGGGTGGGAATAATGTCGCAACTGTGAAACTTGCCCGGGATGATCTTGGCCCATACAGAATTATGTTGCAGGGGGGAAGTTCTACACCAAGGCACGTCCTCAGGGAAAATAACCCTACTGACATTCCGGGCCTGCATAACAAACAACGAAGAAAAGATTGTCGCAGGCCAGATAGGAATTTCTAATCGTCAGCAATGTACAGAATGGTTCTATTAACAGCTCGCGATTCGCAAGACTAACGGTTTGTGGCAAGACCAGTGGGGTAAGAACCAAAATAGGCCAAAGATTATCCACTGTAAGAACCACTGCTAGCGTCAGCCCCGCTAGTCCAAAAGGACATTCCGGGCCTACCATGTAATACACCTGCAAAAGAAAAAAGCAAGATTTTCTCTAAGAAGGTGTATCTCTTAATAGCAGACCATCTAGGAGTTCACCTTTATGAGACCAACCTATCAGCACAAGTTCGTCGCCAATCATCTCCAAGGTACTTACGGTAACATGGAGAATTGGCCGTTTAACTCTGAATCAGAGATTGAGGAGGAGTTGTGCAAAAAGGGGGTTGCTATTTCTCCGGGTGAATGCCTTGTTGTCGGTCTGACTGATGACGGCGGATGTGTTGGCAAAGTTGGTGGTCTTCAAGGCCTTGCCGATTTTCCAAGAACGTCATTGGTCATCCCTTACCACGAGATCGAGAGGTTATTTCATGAACAACACGCAGAATGGGTTGAGCTCTAATGTCTATAATAAAAGTGAGCTCATCAGAGAGGTGTCGAGGTCGGTTCCGGGCATGACGAATAAGCAGATCAAGAAAGTCATTCGAGATAGGTTTGGAATTGATGTTTCGAGTGGATTGATAATCGCTGTAGCAGGTAAAGAAAGAACCAGAAAGCTACTGGCCCCTGCTCGATCCAAGCTGATGCAGTTGGGCATGGAATGGTTTGAATTGTGTGGACGGGATCGGGGCTACTGCGCTGAATTGCTCAGCAGTTTCCCATGAAGTGTATCGGCGTGAATCAGTGGGCGGGAGGAGATCCATGGCTGGCCGAGGCGGCGCACGACCTGGAGCAGCGAGCAGCCCGATCACGCCAGGCGGAAAAAGGTCGATGGCAACGCATGGCACCGAGCGACAAGTTTTTCCAGCTGGCCAATGAGCGATTCAAAGTGGCCAAGCTGTACGGCATCGCCCCAAAGCAGGGCTACTGGCAGATCGGGGAATGGACGCTGGCAGAGATCAACCCAGCGGCGCTGGAGGGGGCGGCAGACTCGTGGAAATACCTGGTGCACCTGCAGAGCATCTATGTGGTGGATACGGCCCGAGGCCAGGGTGAGGGAAAGCGTGCACTGGAGCAGATCAAGCAGCTGGCCGAGGACTGCGGCTGTGTTGTGACGCTGTTCGTCAGCGCGTTCGCTTTCGGCAGAGACGGGCAGAGGCCCAACGCAGTGCAGACGATGCAGGAGCTGGTGCAGGCGGCGCTGGAAGATGTTTGGCCAGTTATCTACCGGCCAGATTGGGACACTGAGTGTCTGCGGTTTTTCTACGAAAGCTGTGGCCTGCAGAATCTGTGTCTGTATGGGCCATCCGACTGCGACAGACCGAAAGCGGACACTCTGCCATTCACCAGGCACTTTGCATACCTGCCCAGTAGCCTAGATCCACAGTGGCGCAGCCAGATCGAAAACCGGCTGAACCCTGACCTGTGCCCATTCTGCAACAGGTAGATCGGGCTTATTGCCTAGTGGCCAGCCTCACGAGTCTTATAGAAGGCCCAGAGTGCACCGAAAGCCATCCTTTTAAAACTGGGGGATTCAGATCCACATTCATAAACTGAATTGAATTTGGAAGTGAGTCGTTTGAGTACGGTTGGCCTCCTTCTTCTGCACCACCGCCCGCCCTGCGGTGGGGGGCAGCGGGCCGCTGGCAAATGAAAAAACCCCATCCGGATCGGCAGGACTCCGGGGCATCCAGGGACTCTTTTTGAGACTCCTCATCCCGCGTCAGGACTCATTTTTGGTCGTCAGAGGGACTCATCCGCGGAGGCCAGAAAAGCAAAAAGCCCCGGAAACACTTGGTTCCCGAGGCTTCCTGAAAATGGGTAGTGGGCGATATAGGACTCGAACCTATGACCCCTAGCTTGTCGAGCTAGTGCTCTAACCAACTGAGCTAATCGCCCGCGAAATCACCTCCACAGTGTTGCGCCCGATCGGCTGCCAGTCAAGCGAACGCATTGCCGCCCCTGACCGGTGCGGCAGCGGCTCACGCCAGCCAGTCTGTGATCACGCGGCCATGCACGTCGGTGAGCCGGAAATCCCGGCCGCTGTGGCGATAGGTGAGCTTCGTGTGATCGAGGCCGAGCAGGTGAAGCATTGTCGCCTGCAGGTCGTGCACGTGCACCGGTTTCTCCACCGCCTTGAAGCCAAGCTCGTCGGTGGCCCCATACACCGTTCCCGCCTTGACGCCGCCGCCGGCCATCCAGACCGTAAAACCGTGGTGGTTGTGGTCGCGGCCCGATGGTTCCTTCACGCCCTGTTCGTTGGGTAGCTCTACAGTCGGCGTTCTGCCGAACTCGCCGCCCCACAGCACGAGCGTGGTGTCGAGCAGCCCGAGGCCGACAAGATCGTCGAGCAGTGCCCCGATCGCCCGGTCGCATTCACCGGCGAGCCTGCGGTGGTTCTTTTCGATCTGATCGTGGCTGTCCCACGGCTGGCCCTGGCCGTGCCAGAGCTGGACATACCGCACGCCCCGTTCGACGAGCCGCCGGGCGATGAGCATCTGCCGTCCCTGCACATCGTCGCCATAGCGGTCGCGGACGTGCTTCGGCTCCCGCGACACGTCAAAGGCCTCCGTCGCCTCCGACTGCATCCGCCAGGCGAGTTCCATCGAGGCCAGCCGCGCCTCCAGCTGAGGATCATGCTGTCGCGCTTCGAGGTGGCGCCTGTCGAGGGCGGCGGTGAGATCGAGTTGCCGCCGCTGCGTATCGCGGTCGAGCACGGGATGCCGTACATACTCGACGAGGTCCTCGACGCGGGTCTTCTTGGTGTCGATGTAGGTGCCCTGGAAGGCCCCCGGCAGGAAGGCGCTCCGCCAGTTTTCCGTGTCCTTGATCGGATAGCCGCCGGGGCACATCGCCACGAAGCCGGGGAGATTCTGGTTCTCAGTGCCCAGACCGTAGGTCACCCACGCGCCGGCCGAAGGCCGCACCAGCCGCGCGTCGCCGCAGTTCATCAGCATCAGCGACGGCTCGTGGTTGGGCACGTCGGCATGCATCGACCGCACGACGAGCAGCCGGTCAGCGTGGCGGGCCACGTGCGGAAAGAGGTCGCTCACCTCGAGTCCGCTCTCACCGTAGCGGGTGAAGGCGAAGGGCGACGGCAGGGCGGCCCCGGTTCGGCGCTCGGTGGCCAGCTTGTTGGGAATCTCACGGCCGGCGTACTGCTCAAGCGTTACCTTGCGGTCGAACGTGTCGAGATGACTCGGACCGCCGTTGGCGAAGATGTGGATCACTGCCCGGGCGCGGGCCGGGAAATGAGGAGGACGCGGTGCCATCGACGAGGCCACCACGGAGCCGGCCGACGCCGACTCCTGCTGGAGGAGGCTCGCCGCTCCCAGCCAGCCGAGGCCCATACCGGTGCGGGCGAGCGCCTCGCGGCGGGTGATTGGCAGTGGGTGGTGATCGGAGTGGGACATGCTGACACCTAATCGACGAACTGAAATTCCGCCGTGGCCAACAGCGCATGGGCCAGTCGTTGCGACACGTCCAAGGGCTTATCCGCGCCGGCCGACTCGGCTGCCAGCCAGTCCTGTGCCTGCCGCCGCTCCTCAGGGCCGGGATCGCGTCCGAGCACGGCCCGCCAGAGGGCGGTGATCCGGACGTCATTGTTGGAAGTGTCGCCGATCTGGCGGTCGACGCGGGCCGCGACCTGTCGTGCTGCCGCCACCACGAGGGGCGCGTTGAGCACGGCCAGCGACTGCTGCGGCACGGTCGTCTTCGAGCGGACATGCACGGCGGTGTCGGGATTGGCGATGTCGAACACGCGGAGGATGCCGGGCACGTTCTGCCGGTCCAAGCGGCCGTAGAGCGACCGTGTGTTCATCGCCGCCTCTGACAGGGGATCAACGCCGGGGCCGCCGGGGCCGCGGTCGAGTGTGCCGGCGGCGACGAGCAGGCTGTCGCGCCACGGCTCCCAGTCGAGCCGGCGGCGATTGGCCCGGCCGAAGAGCCGGTTGTCTGGATCACGCTCGGCCAGATCTGCACGGATCGCACTCGACTGCCGCCACGTGCGGCTGGTCACGATCTCGCGGTGCAGCCAGCGGAGGCTCCACTTCCCGTCGTCGACGAATCGCCGCGCGAGATCGTCGAGCAGCTGCGGATGCGAAGGCGGCTCGCCGCGGAGTCCGAGGTCACCGGGCGTATCGATGAGCCCGCGGCCGAAGTGGTGGGTCCATGCCCAGTTGACGATCATCCGCGCGGAGAGCGGGTTGGTGGGCGAGACGATGGCTCGTGCCAGGTCGAGCCGGCCGCTCGAGTTACGGGTCACGGCGGCGCCGCCGAGAAGCTTTGGCAGGCGGCGTTCCACCTTTTCGCCCGGCCGGCCGGGATTGCCGCGGAGGAAGACATGGCTATCGACGGGATGGTCGGCGTCGAGAATCGCCATCGCCCGCGGTGGTCCGCCGGCCGCTCCGGCCATGTGGACGGTCACGTCCTTCTTGCGTTTGCGCAGTTCTCGCTGCTCGGCAGAGGTGGCCACCCGCATCGTCTCCGCCCGCGGGACGATCAGCGGCGAGCCCTCCACGCCCAAGAGTGTGCGAAGGGCGGCGAGCTCAGCTGGTTCCTTGGGCTCTGCGGCGGGGCCGCCAGCAGACTGGGGCGCCACCCGCGCCACGAGTCGTGCATACATCTCCGCAAGCTGGCGGAGCGTCGTCGGCTTCGTCGACACGAGTTCCTGGAACACGATCTGGTTGACCACTTTTGAGTCGCGTGGCTCGGGGACCTGGCTCCAGGTGGCGGCGACCGCATCCACTGCCGGCCCAATCTCGGCGTCGGGCTTGCCACGGGCCGCCGCCCAGACCCCCAGGATCGGGTGCTTCGGCTCGGCCTTATCGAGTAGCCGCTTCAAGCGATCGATCAGCAACTGCTCCAGTTCGTAGCCGTCGGCGAGCTTTGGCGGACGGTTGTCTGCTGCACGCGGAGTCGGGCGGGCGACCTCGGAGAAGTAATCGGCGGCATGGGCCACTGCATCGCGGGTCGCCCGCGCATGCACCGCCGTCTCATGCGCGGCCACGGCATCGCCAAGTTCTTTAAGCTTCGCGGCAAACGCCTCGGCTTCGGGCCCCGGTGGCGGGTCGCCGATGACGGGCAGTTCCTCGGGGATTTTGCAGCTGGCGAAAATCCCATGCAGGGCGTAGTAGTCAGCCGAGCTCACCGGCTCATATTTATGGTCGTGGCAACGGCTGCAGGCGACGGTGAGCCCCATCAGGCCGCGGGTCACCAGGTCGATGCGGTCGTCGATGATGTCGTGCGTGTTGCCGAGAAACGTGCGGCCCACTGTGAGGAAGCCGAGTGCCGCCAGATCGCTCCGCGGCACCGGCGGCTCGATCCGGTCGGCCGCGAGCTGCAACGTGACAAACTGATCGTAGGACAGATCGCGATGCAGGGCATCGACCACCCAGTCGCGATAGGTCCAGGCGAAGGGATACCGATGGTCCTGATTGTCGAAAGCGTAGCCCATCGTGTCGGCGTAGCGGGCGAGGTCGAGCCACTTTTTGGCCCAGTGTTCGGCATGCTCCCGCGAGGCGAGAAGCCGATCAACCGTTGCGCGAAAGGCTGTGTCGGCCTCAGTCTGGCCACTAGCCGCCGCGGCGCAGAACGCATCGACCTCGTCGGCCGAAGGGGGCAGGCCCGTGAGGTCATAGAAGAGCCGACGGATGAGGTCCCGCGGGGCCGCCTCCGCAGACGGTGCCAGGCCCGCCTTGCCGAGTTCAATTCCGATAAAACGGTCGATCGGTGAGACCGACCAGGCATCGCGGAGCGATGGGTCAAACGACGCGGGCAATTCCGGGGCGGCATGCCGCGCGGGCGGCGCGAACGCCCAGTGGCTCTTGAGCGATGTGGCAAGTCGTTCGTCCATGGTGGCGGCGGGAGCAGGCTGCGTAGTGTCGCTGTCGCTGCCCGGACCGCTCCAGAGAGCGCCGGCTGTGACCCAGTTCTCGAGCGTCGCGATCTCATCGGCGGAGAGTTTTTCGTCGGGGGGCATCGCGAGCTCATCGACGTGCCGCACGGCGGCCACGAGTCTGCTCTTGGCGGCGTCACCCGGCACCACGACCGGCCCGGTGTCGCTGCCGGCCAGAAGTGCCCGCCTGCTATCGAGCCGGAGGCCAGCCTCCGCCACCTTGTCGCCGTGGCAGCCCTGGCACTTGGCCACCAAGAGCGGCCGCACCCGCGACTCGAAGAGGATCTCAAGTTCCCGCGACGTGGCATCTGCGGCCGTCGCGGCGCCGCTCCCAAGCATGCCGCCCATCACGAGCGCGAGGACCGAACCACGGTGTCGCGGTGTTGCGCAGATATTCATGGGGGGCGGTCGCAGGCGGGTAGCACGCTGGCCGTAACGGCAACAGGACGGCAACAGGACGGCAACAGGACGGCAACAATTGCCCTACGTCTTTATTCTAGTCGGCTCCTGCGCCGTGTGCACGCCACGTTTTCCGGCTGAATTGTGACCTGCCCCCCCGGGAAAAAGCACCATGTCCAGATAGTGAATCGGGGGTGTGACGCTGAGTCGCAACGCATTCACGCCGGGACGGTATTCCGATTGAAACGGCAGCACGTGCACGGTCTTGCGGACGGCGCACGGGATATGCAGGCGGCCCGTCTTCCCTTGCTTGCACTGCGGGCGTGGACGGAGAGCGGTTGCCATGGCATTCCGCAGGCTGTGCAGACGTTCGCCGGCCGCCCGCGGTGGAATGGACGCACAAGCGCAACCACGAGGGCACGACGTTCCACGTACGGGAACAACCTTCGGCAGATCGGGCTCGCCTTTCACAATTACGACTCCGCCCGGCGGTCCTTTCCGATTGGAGCCGCGCGCGGCTGGCAAGGTGGCCAACCACTACTGGGCATTCGGCCCATCGTGGTGCGTGGAAATCCTGCCGTATGGCGAGCATGCGCAGGCATTCACGAGCATCCGGAAACTGACGCAAGGCTGCACGACTGCGATCGACTATCACGTCGCGGATACGTCGCTCCAGAGTCAGTTGCCGATGTTCTGGTGCCCGTCGGGCGACCTCGACATGTTCCAGCTTGTGCGCAATGCCAACGCGATGCAGAGTTGCTACGGCGGCATCTCCGGCGTCGATAAAGAACCGAAGGTCCGGATCTCGAGCGAAAAGATCACCGACGGCACGAGCAAGACCCTGCTTGTGGCAGAATGCAGCGGGTCGTTTACGGACCCTGTCCTTGGCCGTGTGAAGTGGAGCGTGACCGGGAAAGATGCACAAAAAACAAGTGAAATGAAACAGGGAGGATGAACAATCGTTCTATGGAAGCGGCCGAGAAGTGATGCGTGTACCATTCTGTGCAAGGTCAGGACCGTCTTGTGTATGGGTCTTGTGTATGGGATGACGGTATGGCGTCGGCCGATACTCACTCGTGTTGCCCTCCGGGAATCCTCGCCATGCTTCATGCCACGGGTCTGAGTTATGTCTGGCGGGCCGTGGTCGTCATTGGCTGTCTGGCTGTCACGGGGAAGGCCGTGCCGCAGACTGTCGAAGTTGCCGCGGATGTTGCTACGGTGCCGGGCGTCGTCATCGACCATGTGCCGGCACACACGAAGCAATTCGTCGGCAGTCCGACGATCGCCATCCTGCCCGACGGCAGCTATGTCACCGCGCATGATTTCTTCGGCCCTGAGAGCACCGAGTGGAAGGCTGCGATCACTGACGTCTTTTCGAGTGTCGACCGTGGCACGACGTGGACGAAGATCTCGCGGGTGGAGGGGGCCTTCTGGTCGAACCTGTTCGTGCACGACGGCGGCCTCTATCTCATGGGGCCGACCAAGCATCATGGCCCGCTCGTCATTCGCAGGAGTCGAGACGGTGGCCGCACGTGGACGACTCCCACCGACGCGAGGACGGGCCTACTCGCCGAAGGCCAGTTTCACACGGCGCCCATGCCGGTGCTCGTCCATGGCGGCAGGCTCTGGCGGGCGGTCGAGGACGCCAGCGGCGGCACGGAGTGGGGCAAGCGATACATGGCGATGATGGCGTCGGTGCCGGTAGATGCCGACCTGCTCGACCGCGGCAACTGGACCTTTTCCAACGCGATCCCCCGGAATGCCTCATGGTTCGACGGAAAATTCACCGGCTGGCTCGAAGGCAACGCCGTGGCCACCGCGGATGGCCGCGTGCTCGATATCCTTCGCGTGGAGGCCGGGT
>Ga0209357_1000202_pt1 | contig 22637 bp, 28 predicted proteins | sample LauGreFBDMM110SD_2_FD_187573 | JGI IMG/M metagenome (GOLD analysis project Ga0209357, IMG submission 187573) | Freshwater lake microbial communities from Lake Michigan, USA - Fa13.BD.MM110.SD (SPAdes) (version 3) | ecosystem: Environmental > Aquatic > Freshwater > Lake | place: Lake Michigan... | reverse complement strand
CTATTATACATCTACTTTTGAATATTCTCTAATAAATCTTTCTTCACTATCAACAAACAATTTATTATTAATATCAAGAAGCCCTGGAGAACTATGAATTACCCATATAGGTGCAACACCGAGCTTTAATTTCATATCATTAGCATCAAGTGAACTTGCAATGTCATAGTGATGAAAGGTGTAGTTTTCGTTAAATCTCCAGTTTGTATTCTTTATGCTCGAAGTTTTAATGCTAAGAAAAAGACCATCAAGAACAGCTACTCTGCAAGGAGTTACACCAAAACTTGTCATGGCAATTTCTTTAGTGCCAGCGGGGTGCGCAACAGCCCCTCGCAGATTGCCACTATGAAATCCTCCGCACATCAAATGCCACAAGGCAGGTTTTTGAATCTTGGGGTTAATGCCACCTGCAAGTCCAACAATATCAAATTTTTTATGAGCTTCTTCAAGCTTCTCGCAAACAGCAAGATCGTCAATATAAACATCATCATGAACAAACACAATATACTCATACTTGTCTTTACACTTCTCTAGAAAGTCATTATAGCGTTTGCTTAGTCCTTCGGTATTGTGCTCATTGAATGCCATATAAACTTTACTCCCAAGCTTTGCTACTGATTTGTAGTATGGTGTATGCTTGATGTCATCTCTTGTAACACTATAGAATGCTATTTTCATTATGTAAAAAATGGTGAATTAGATTTGAATGTACCTACAGATGTAAGGCCTTCTACTGTTTGTAAATAGAGTATGCCTTCCTCTAGAGGCTTGTAGTCACTAAACTTGATAGATGAAAAATTATTGGTGAGAAAATCTGCATAGAGCGTGCTGCCTGAACGTGCGAGGTACACATGATTATTCTTTGAATTTAAAATCCAAAGACCAAAGTTGCCACGAAGCATCGAGAGTGCATTACAAATAATATTAGTTTCATTTTTTTCACTTTTACTATAGTGGTCTATCAATGCAGGTATCAATGATGAGTCAACATCATTAATTGTTTTATATTTTTTAAGTATTGCCCTGAGTTCTTTTTCATTACTTAAAACACCGTTATGTGCTACATGCCACTTGCCTGTATTGAAGGGATGTGATGTTGAGTGTGAGTATGCTCTAGCTGCAGATGTTGGAGCTTGTGAATGGCCGAGATAATTTTTAAAGTCATTAAAGTTTTTTCTTTTATTGTGCTTCAAATCAAGATACAGTTTATCTGATAGCTTGAATACGCCTGCAGACTTAATAGAAGCATGCAGAGATTCATCAATCATTATGGATCCATACGCGAAATCACCGCGAGCCCTGTTTTTAGCATAGAGCTTTACATACGTCTTGTATTCACTGGATCCAAATATTCCGCACATTACGTAATATTATAGTATAGAATAATAAATATTTCAACATGAATAACGATTCAAAGCTCATATTCGAAGCTTATTTGAATAAACAGTCGCTTTTAAATGAATTAGACTACGGTGCTTCAGATTTTGGTGGTGCTTTTGGTGGTGTAATTAAAAAAGCTAAGTCTAATGAACTACCTGGTAGAGGTTATTTAATAGGAAATATTGCAGACAGTCTTGGAATATCTCAAGAAGAAGCTGCTAATAAATTGACTAGTGCAGTCTTTTCTAATCTTTTTAGACAGAATAAATCCACAATAGCAGGACAAGAAGTTGAGTACATAAACTCTGCCAAGAACAAAGATCAATTTATGGTGGAAGTCAAGAAAGCTATAACAAAAGCTATTGACAGTCTCAAGAAAGAGAACCCTCAGTTAAAAATACCAGGAAGCGATGCAATAAAAGGTTATACAGCTAGAGTTTTGGTTAATCTAGGTTCATTTATAAGTGATGTAGTACCTACACAGGCAGGTATTAAGGCTCCAGTTGCTGCTGTAAAGGATTTAAGATCTGCAATAGTTAAAACAGATGTGAAGTCGGTAGCGCCTGTTGAATCAACAGAAGACAAGTATGTAAGAAGTAATGCTAAATTTATTCGCGATTTTCAAAGAGTGTATGCAGAAATGCCTGATGAAATAACAATTAAAAGAGGTGATGATTTTTATAAATCTGAAGCTTTTATGGATGCAGTAAAAGATGCTGTAATACAGGCTTATGATGTTAAAACTTCTAATGATAAAGAATTTTTAGCAGATTTTGTTAGCTCATTAGAAGCAAAGAGCGGTTATACTTTATCTGCAGAGAAAAAAGAGGGTGAAGGAGAAGGGACAGGTGAAGTTTCAACAATAGAAGATAGCGGTGGATTAACACCAGTAGAGATCTTGCAAGATCTAGGAACGTGGAGCAGAGATTCAGGCTTCGATCAGTTCGATAAGTATAGTTCTTATTAATTTGTTGACTCTGGTTTATTTTGTTTGATACCATAAGTTAACTAGATGAAAGTTAAGATAGTTGGTTGCGGTCTTTCGGGAGTTACAGCAGCTATCCTTTTGCAAAATAAAGGACATGAAGTAGAAATATTTGAATCAAGAACACATATAGGTGGCAATTGTTATGATAGTAATGTGGCAGGTACTTTGATGCATAGTTACGGTCCGCACTGTTTTCATACGGATGATGAAGATGTAATGAATTTTTTAAGCCAGTATACTGGCTGGATGGATTTTCACTTAAGACCGAAAGGCAACACAGAATTAGGCTTGATATCATTGCCTTATAGTAAAACAACAATTGAAGAGTTAAAGAGAGAATTAACAGAAGAAGAGATTATCAAATATATTTTTAAAGGGTACTCTGAAAAACAATGGGGGGTACCGTTCAGTCAAATACCTAAAAGCATAATTAGTAGGATTCCTAAAACAGCAGATAAAGTCAATCCAACTTGGTTTGAAGGACAGAAGTATCAGTTTGTGCCTCTTAAGGGATATACAGAAATGTTTAAGAGCATGCTTGAAGATATAACTGTGCATCTGGGTGTGAAGCAAAATGAATGGAAGAAAGCAAAAGCAGATTTAACCATATTCACAGGTAAAATAGATGAATATTATGATTACGTAAATGGTTGGCTGCCTTACAGGTCTCTATATTTCGAGCACACTTTAAGCTATAAAAAACAAGAACATTTTATTATAAATCAAAATAAAAAAGAAATACCATACACAAGAAGTTATGATCATAGTTATACGCATTTTAATCATAAAGGTCCAACAATTATAACAAAAGAGTTTTCCATAGCTCATGATAAGAATAATATACCATTTTATCCAATGCCTTTTGGTGAAGGTGCAGAAATTTATAATAAATATAACGTACTGGCTAAGAAAGAAAAGAATGTAATTTTTCTTGGTCGTCTTGCTACTTACAAGTATCTCGATATGTGGATGGCAGTAAAGCAGGCCATGCAAAAAATAGAGTTAGTTTAATTTTTTACAATTATATTTCTTCCAGGGTATCTCAATTTTATAAGAAATGGGGTCTATAAACCTTGCATCTAGAAAGCCTTTGATGCGTAGTGAGCAAGCTGTACATTCACCGCAAGCTTGTTCTTCTCCCTCATAGCAAGTCCAAGTCTGGTTAAATTTAACACCAAGCTTGACACCGAGTTTAATGATTTCTTCCTTAGATTTATCAATTAAAGGAGCTATAACTTTGATCCTGTTTCTTCGATTTAAATCACTAATTTTATTAATTTGATTAAGAAATTCAATACTACCGTCCCAAAATCCAGCAATACTATCAGCTTGTGCTGCTCCATGGAAAACAGCAGAAGCTCCAGTGCTTTCTGCTACACCGAGTGAAATGCTTAGAAGCATTAGATTCCTGAACGGTACATAATTAACGGTCTGTGGATCGCCCATTACATCCTTAGCTTTCGCAACAGCAATATTACTGTTAGTTAGTGCAGATGTTTGACAAATGTCTTTAAAAAAAGGAATTTTTATGAATCTGTAATCAACCGGTTGATCAAGGCTTTCTACCTGAAGCGAGGCACAGTTAAGTTCTTTTTCACGATGCTTCTGACCATAATCAAAGCTTACAGCTACAATACTATCATATTCACGAGCTGCATGATGTAGCAGGACAGTGCTGTCCATGCCACCTGAGACAGGGACAACAGCCTTACTCGACTGGTTCTTCTTCTGTTTGCGCTTCATTTGTATTGTATTTGTATTCTTGTTCTAAGCGCTTGTCGAGTTCTGGAATGATAAATTCCTCGTAGAAAGCGGGGTCTCTAGCAAATGTCTTTGCATAACCCAGTTTGTCACCTTTTTTGTATTTTCCACTAGTGATACCTACAGTATATGTTGCACCATTTTGTTCAATGATGCCTCTTGCAACTGCCATGCCTAGCAAACCACTATACTTGTTGAGCCCTGTTTTAAAGGAAAGATACATTTCTGTCTCCAAGAACGGTGGAAGAAAGCGGTTCTTCACAGTTAATGCCCTCAAGGTTGTACCAGAGTATTTGTTAGCCTCTGCAAGCTTCTTATCATCAGCATCCATGGAATCACCTTCACCCTCTTTCTCATGACGTTTGGCTAACTGCACAAGAATACTGGCCATATATACAGGTCCTGAGCCACCTGCTTGATTCTTAACAAGACTAGGGAACATTGAAGCCGGGTCATCATATGTATGGTTAGTAAATAGAATTGTAACGCCAGCCTTGGCAGCTTTAAATGTTAAAGTGCGAAACATGCTCTTAAGAGACTTAGCGCGCAGACCCATATCTGATGCAGATTTATCTTTTGCAACGTCGTCGAGTTCTTTCTGTGAAGCTAAGTTGCCTAAGCTATCAATGCTAATAATAAATTTACCTCTGGCGTTGTTTTCGATTACGCTATCGAGAAATGCGCTAATTTGATTGCGGCACTGATCGATTGTATCCACTGGCACATACTTTGTACCTTCTGGATCCAATCCAACTCCCTTTGTACTGTTTTCATCAATAGCAATTTCTGTATCAAATATTACAGGAGTAAGACCTCTCTTCTGCGCAGTAGCAAGAATCTTATTAACAATGAATGTTTTGCCTGTCTGACTAGGGCCAGAGAAGCCTGTTATTCTGCCCTTAGGTACGCCACCACCGCGGCAACTGCCACCGAGAATAGCGTTAAGAGCGTAGCATCCAGTATCAAACCACTCATCAACTTTACTAAGTGCATTTTCATTTAACATCGATGCTTCACTGTTCAGTTTATCAAGTGAAGCAAAAATCTTGCTCATATCTTTGTTCATAGGTCTAGTATGAATGATTGAATAGAGATATCAACTATTATTCGTCAAAAAGTTTAATAACTTTTTGGTCGTCAGCAACTGGTGCTGCACCGGAGAACAATCTGTTGTACTGCTCTAGCAATCTTGTATCGTTTTCAATGTCAACGCCTACAACAATACTATTCTTGTTGAATCTCCAAGTAGTGCCGCTGTTTTTGTTCTTATCTGAAACAAATTCTCTAAAATAAAGAGGAATTGTCTGTACATTAAGTTGTCCCTGTTGAGTGGGCTGTACATGAATAATGGCTGGGTTTTTGACAGTAAGAGATGTCTCTGTACTCTCAACTTCTTCAGCTAGGATGGTTCTACCGATGTGATCAATAAAGGTTGTAATTTTGCTCATGTAAATATATTACTATATCAATTTTAAAAATCAAGTACCTAAAAGTTCAAAAAGATCAGTCTGTACTTGCGCACCAGGTGATATTAACTTCCAGTTAACAGCTTCATAAAATCTATCCATGACAGAAAAGACAATCTTTTCGAACATCTTCTCTCTATCAGGTTCAAATATCTCAATAAATTCTTTAGGAAAATAATATTTGTAACCTAAGACAGACACGCCATATCTGTTTGGTTGACGCACATAGAAAAATTTGACCTTATCACCTGAACTAATTTTCTCATATTTCTTATCTAATTTAAATTTATCTAATAATAGATTATGATAATATGCAGCTTTAACATGTATAGGCATATGCTTAGCTGTTGAAAAGTTATCACATTGAGCTGCATATTTTTCGAACCCCCTGCATCCCATAACAAAGGCAATTTCATCCACAGAAAGGCTTTTAAATAAATCATAGGTCTCAGAAAAAGCTTTATTTGTTTCGGTGTGGCTTCTTGTCATAAGCATCGTCTCAATAATTCTCTTTACATGTGGCTTGATAGCTTTGGGCATTGTAGTTCTTACAACTTCAACACCAGTATATTTGAATTTGTTGCATGGTATACCCTCTTCATCAAGAATGTGCAAAACGTAGCGTTTTTTCTGTAAAAAGAGCCCAGCGTCAGCTATAACTTCGCGCTTAAAAAGAAGTCTACAATCCTTGGAATTAAGAGCAGAAGCTCCCCATTGCTTTATCTGTACATTGAGGTAATCTTCTATTTCCTGCACAATTTTATAATATTCATCAGTAATAGTACCGTTCTTGTTAAGCATTTTGATATTAAGACTTTTTATGAGTTGCTTGATGGAGATGTAGCTTGAATCTGTATCGTTATATATAATGGGAGTATCATTGTTGATATCTGCATCAGTAAGATTTGCTTTATTTTTGATAAAATCTATTAACAGTTTATTGGACTGCTTAATTACAGCTTGTCCAGTTAATGTTATTGATTCTGCTAATTCATCATCTCCAAGTGGGCTATGCTTGTTGCCAAAGTAACCATAAATCGTATTAATGAGAATCTTAATAGTATGTTGCTGAATATTGAGATTATCAGAAAGATTTTTTGTCTTTGTAAGTTCAGCATCACTCTCTTTTAAAACAGCTAGCTTTCTCTTGACTGCTTTAAGCTGTTTTTTTAAAGCTACGCGCTTCTCGTAATAGTGATCAACAGTTTCGGGAATGATTCCTTTTTCTTTTTGAGAGAAGAGCACCTTGGCCTTGGATATAGCTATTTGCTCTTTCTGAACAAATTTTATAAAAGCATCTGTTGTGAGGTTAAACGTTTGACCGTTCACATGTTTTATAGTAACTTGTTTATCAGTTTTCTCGGTAATAATACCTACCTTTGTTTCAGGTGATAAATTAAGAGTAATCATCACATTGGGGTATAGGCTATTGGCATCAAAAGAAACAACATTCTCTTGAAATCCTTTCTTAGGTTCACCTACATAAGCACCAGCATTTTGTTCATCACTCTCTCTGCCTTTATTGAAGGTGGGTATTCTTAAGTTACGGTGGCGTGCTCTAATTGCACAGAGACCAGTTATGACAGACAATGATCCAAGAGCACCCTCAAGTGTGGTCAACCCTGCATATGCTATCATTCTCAAAAGTTGTAAATATTGGAGTTTTTCTTCAAGTCGAATAAGAAGATTGACGTCTTGTATATTGTAATCTACAAATAATTCCCAGTTTTCATCTGCAAGACTAGCAAGATTTGTATCTCCATAATCAATCTTATTTTCACCGAGCTCTGTCTCACCAATAGAGTCTAGCTTGTACGATTCGCGTAATACAGGGCAAAAACGCTTATAAATGTCCAAATAGTCAACACAAGATACACCCTCAATATGCCAGTGTACTTGCTCCCTACCGAATTTACCGGTAAACGTAATAGGTCTAATAATGCCTACTGGAGAAAGACTCTTTGAGGCATCTTCACCTAGGATTCTGGCTATGCGATTTACGATGTAAGGAATATCAAAAAATTCAGAATTCCACCCAGAAAGAATATCAGGGTAATCAGATTGAAAATATTTTAAAAACTTCTCTAATAGCTCTTTTTCAGTGCTACATTTAAAGTAAATTCCATTATTATTTTTTTTACTATATGATTTTAATCCCCAGGTGATAAACTGCTTTTTAAGCGAGTCATAGACTGTAATAATATTGATAGGATGCTGTGGGTCACTAGGAACAGGAAATTCATCGGGGCTATAAGTTTCAATATCAATAAAGAGTACTCTAATAGGAAATTTACTAAACTCTTCTTTTTCATTGTCTTGCCAGTACGTATCAATAAGGAATTGTTGCTGTACGTTGAGATTCTCAAACACCCTTTCAATTTTATTGTCTTTTAAAAATCTATATCGCTCAGCTTGATTTTTAAATCTCTTCTTTTTGAGCTTGGTATTAAAAATACTAAAAACATCTTCTTTATTATTTGTTTCTAAATAAATGTATGGTTCAAAAGTCGAATCATACGATATGCGATTCCCGCTATCGTCCCAAGTAAAAACGCGTATTACTTGGTCTCTTGGAATATAAGCTACATTTCTAAACACAATAGAATTATAGAAGAACTAAAAAAATTATCAAGGATTAACTGTATTGAGATTGACACGCTCTTTAGATTTATACGGAAAGTTATATAGCTCGTAGTATTTATTAATATTTTCTTCGTTTTCTAAAAATCTGGATTCAGCAACTTTTCTTGCTTTAGCACATGTATTCATATATTTACCCTTCTTGGAAAGCGTTGTAACAACTTGATCAATCATTTCATCGCCTGTCTTGAATTTTATAGGTGCATCCTCATACGTACATAAATCTTGACATGCAATTGGAATGCCATAGCATGCCGCTTCAATATACTTCAAATCGCTCTTTGCTTTGTTAAAAGTGCTGTCCTGTAGAGGAGCTACCATCATGTTGCATTTTAAATTATAAATTTTCTCAGGATAGTTGTATAGCTGTGACCATGGATGGAACTCTATTTTACCTTCGCGCACAAAAGGAGTTAATCTAAGAGGAAATGCACCGAGAAATACCCATTGAAATTTATCTACTGTCTTAGCAATAATATCATATACATGTGCAAAGTCATCGTTTTGATTTACTCTGTTATCTACATCAAAATGTGCACCTGATCCTGCATAAAGAATGCGAGGGCGCTTTTCGTATGTATCGTAATTATCAGAAATTCTTTTTTCATTATAAAAGTTACCCATCCACCACTTAGGTGGATAATTGGGAATTACTGTTACATTCTGATTCTTGGTCTTGGATTTATAATAATCGCGCATGAAATTACATGTTACTGTAACTTCGTCGCACATTTCCATAATTTCTTGACAATTTCTCCTGATTGACGGGTCGGTAAAGGCTGGCTTAAATTTATTATAGTCAGGAATATCCTCACTAAAAACTAGGTCGTCTATTTCGTAGATAATCCTGAAACCCATTTGTTGAGAAATGCGCTTTAGATGTTTAACAAACTCAAGCTGATGACTGGTGGCCTGTCTCTGGATGCGCACAGTCTTAACACCGCGATAATAATTAGGATCAAGCACCATTACAGTGCTGCCATGTACTATCATTTTTTGATGTGCATTTAATAGATGCTCCGGCCAAATCATACGCCAAAAACCACAACCGCTATAATCAGCATAATAATTAAGAGAGCGTGTAAGGTTTAATTCAGGTGGTACTGGCAGATCTTGCTTTGGTGCTACTGGTGCTTGCGGAGTGGCATATGCAGGAGCAAAAGGAGATGCAAAAGGGGAAACAAATGGACTTGAAAACATGACGTATATATTAACTACTGTATTCTATATAATCAACTTTGCGTGTGATACCGTTACTCTTCTCCAGAAATATAATATCACCGGTAGCAGCTTTAATGCTTTCTTTTCTATGACTTATAACCATTGCACATTCATCGAACTTCTCTACTCTCTCTTTAAGAATATTAATTACTAGCTCAACACCTTTCTCATCCAAAGATGAATCAAACAACTCATCATATATAGAGAAATTGAAAGATACATTGCCTTGAAGCCTGCGAATATCCATGAAAGCAAAAAGACATGCTAAATCAACATTTTTTCTCTCTGCTCCGCTGAAATTAAAGTAAGAGCAATCTTTACCTTTATCATCAACAATAGTTTCTTCAAAATACTCATTAAAAGTGCATAAACAATTAGCATCCATTTTTTTCAGATAATATGCTAATTTGGTGTTGAATAATTGTAAGATTTTTTTAACAATAAAAGATTTAACACCTTCTTCTGACATAATAAATTTCACAGTATCTAGTTTATTAAGATTTTGCTTTATTTCATCAATTTGTAGTTTGGATTTATCTTGCTTTTCTTTATTCTCTTTAATAATGTCATCAAAATTTGTAACGTTGGATTGTATTTCTTTTAAATCGACATCTAGTTCTTTTTGCCATTGGTTGAGCTGGTTCAATCGTGATACCAAAGAATCTTTCTCTTGATTCTGCATTTTTATTTCATGAATCTTTTGTCTTGTCGTTTCTATTTTCTCTGATAAAAGCATCTTCGCTTGCTTGTATTTTTGTTCTTCATTTTTTAGCGTCTTGTTGTCATCTGTAAAATTATCAATTTGTTCTTGTATTTTTGTCTTCTCATCTTTTATGTGTTTCTTATCTTTATCTTCAATTGAGCGCAAGCAAATAGGACAGAGATCAGCATCTGTTCCTACATTTTTAATTTTCTTTTCAAGCTCAGAGATTAGGGTGATATTTGTAGTTAAATCTTCTCTCAATTCGTTTATCTTCTTGTCTGCTTTTTCAATCTTTTGCTCTGTTTCTTCTATAGTTTTCTCGAGATCGTCTATATTTTTTGTAGAGAATGTATCTAACCTCTTTTGTATTGTTTGTATTTCTTTGTGGTTATTTTCTTTACGTGAGGAATACTTTTCGTGCTTTTTATTTCTTTCTTCTAGAAATTTATCTTTTTGTTTTTCAAGAGCAGTTAAATTTGTACTCATTTCATCATATTTTGCTGAAAGAATATTGAAGCTGTTCTTTTTTTCATTAAGCTCATTTTTAGCTTCAGCTAACATTGAACCAAAAATAGAAAGATTAAAGATATCTTCAATAAACTTGCGCTTTTCTTGCTTCTTCTTGGCCATGAATGGTATATGATTATTCAATGTCATGATCACACAATTCTGAAAGATTTCAGGTGTGCAGTCAAATTTCTCCATAATAAACGCACTTGTATTGCTTATACTGTCTCTTGTCTTGTCCTCACCGTTAACAAATATAAAGCATTTGGATGGGTCTAATGTTCTTATAATTTGAATTTCGTCTTTAGCTGTAGGTGTAGTAACATCAACATCCAATACAATTTCACATGTCTTTTTATTGATGTTGTTAATAATAAATTCCTTCTTAAGATCTCTGAGTGTCTCGCCAAAGACAGCAAAATAAATTGCATCTGCTATAGTAGATTTACCTACACCATTTCTCCTATCTTCTTTGTCTTTATTGATACCTGTGATGATATGGAGCCCGGATTTAAAATCTATAACTACAGGTGTATTACCTACAGATAAAAAGTTTTTTATAGTTATTTTTTTAAAAAATATCTTTTTCATTTACATTTTTTATACAGTTCTTGACAATAGTTTATTATACTTTGTTTGTCTTGAATATCTAGCATATTGACAAATTCCTCAATAGCTTTTTCAATATCAATACCAGACATATCAATGCCCGTATCATCAACAACTGCAATATTAGTATTAACTTTATAATCTATTGATGCAGAGAATGGTTTATAATTAGATATCTTTTTAATCAAAGCATCTATGTTGTCAGATGTCACCTGTTTATCAACTATAAGTTTTACTATATTATTCTCTACAATATCTTTAAGGTTTATTTTATCTTTAGATGTTAAATCTGTAAGTTCAGACAAAGATACCTTTTTATGCTTAGGGGATGCTGTATTCTCAAAAAATGATAGGCTTAAATCATTTAAATCAAGTATATAGTAACCTTTTGTGGAGCCTGTATCTCCAAAGTCCATCTCAAATGGATTGCCTACATAAACAATTCTCTTACCGTTGTAATCGCGCTCTTCTCTAAGATGAAAATGACCTGTAAGAACTAAATCAGCTTTATCAAGCAGCTCAGATGTTTTTGTGCCTTTATCGCAAAGCTTATAACTATTCATTTTAAAGCTTTCAATTTCAAAATGACCAAATATTACATCTTGTTTGGATGTGTCTTCTATGGATTCACCCCATGGTACAAAGAGGGTTTTTTTACCAAATAAAATTGCAGAAGTTGTAGAAGAAATTACTGTAACATTCTTTCTCTCATTAAAAATGGATATTGAATTAACGTCAGATCTGTCTTTATAATATGCATCATGATTGCCTACTAATAAAACTATATTAAATTTTTTCCAGAGCTTAAAAATTTCATTTACAGTATGCAGCGTATTTACAGCAATTTCATCTCTGTAATGAAATATATCACCGAGAATAAAAATGTCTGTAATCTTTTTGTTTGTAAGCTCTCGAGCAAGCCACTTGGCCCAATTTAACGCAGTATCATGCCAGTAAATACTGTTCTGATGTACGCCTATGTGTAAATCAGCAATGCAGCATATCTTATTACTCTGGGTAATTATTTCTATTTTATGATCCTGTGGCATTATAATTGTCGTTTTCTTCGTTACTAGATGTATCAACATATATGTTATATGGATTATATCCAGCTTCTCCATCGCTCGAAGTTAACAGATCAGTGTAAATTTTATCGCGATAGTTTGTAACGGTTTCGTGATGCTTCTTCTCTTTCTTAATGCGGTTAATAAAAGCATGAAAAGCGATTGTTGTAAAATATGAAAAAGGGCTAAATCCGCTATTGAGTTTGAATTTTTTATTTTTGAGAGCAGATACCATTTTTACAATAGCATCTCCTATCATATCATCCTTGTAAGAGTAGTTTATAAAATTTGGAGCAAAAGAAAGACCATGTGCTATCTTGTTAATTGAGTCGCCAAGCTTAAGAGAGATTTTTTCACTTGCATAAAATTTTGAAATTTCGTCCTCAAACTCTCTACTGTTGACATAATGTACTTTTTCCTTACCCCTTGGTTTTTTAGGTTCAACCAATGATGCAGGGATTGCTAACGCACCTACGTCTTGATCAAGCACAGGTGTGTCTTTGTCTTGTTTATTCTTGGATTTCTTTGACTTGGTATGTGATATTTTCTTTTTCATAAAGTGTTTTGCGTTTTAAAAAATGTTGTTCTCCGTAAATTAAATTATCGGCGATATCGACTATTATAAGCTTATCCTTATCCTTATGCAACCGCAAACCTCTTCCGATTGATTGTAATATCTTTATTTTTGATTTTCCACCACCAGCAAACGTAATATAATGCAAATTTTTAATATTAATACCTGTGGAAAATATCTTAGATATAGCAATAACAACAACGTTGTCCGCTTCTTCCATAACTTTTTTTATTTTTTCTCTTTCTTCCACTTCAACTTCGCCTCGTATAAAGTATACGCGCTTATTAACTAATACGCTATTAAATAGCGCTTCTAGTATTAATCCATGCTCTATGTAGTCAATCAATATTAAAGTATTTTTCTGAATTTTATTTGTTAGCTTGGCTAAAAAATTATTTCTAAAAGAATTTTTGATTAAAAATTCTGTTTCTGCGCGGTATTTGTCAGTAGCATTGTAGTTGTATTCAGGGTATACAGGTTTTGTTTTGTAATTCAATAAAAATGCTACAACGGTTGCAGGTGTCACAAAACTTTCTAATCTTAATTGATAGCTCGTTTTTTCATAAATTACTGGGCCAATTTTTCCTATAATATTCCATTGATCGAGATTGTCCTCAGGGAGTGTACCTGTAAAGCCAAACTTAAAAGGTGTTTTAATTTTTTTAATAAGCTTATTGATTTCGTTGCCTCTTCTAAGCTTGTGTACTTCATCGATGACCAATACATCAATACCTTCTATCCAGGTTAAATCACTATTTTTGCTCTGAAGTATACCAAGATTAGCAACAACAATATTTGTTGATAGATTCAACTCATTACTTCCTGTCCATTTGCTAAAACTGAAGGGTACTTTGTAAGATAAAAAATCGTTTGAAGTTTGTTCTGCAAGACTCAAATCAGGTACAATAATTAAGCATTTGAAAGCTTTATTCATATTCCAGATGTTGGATAGTAGGGAAGCCATGGTCAGTGTCTTACCACCTGCAGTTGCAAGCATGATAGTGCCTCTGCCTAGGGTTAGAGCTTTAGTTACAATTTCACTTTGATAATCTCTTAGCTCAAGCGCTAGAGGATATGGTTTGAGTGAAAAAGCAGGGTCCTTGTGCCATATGTTATTTGCAGGTGCAACTTCATGAAGAAATTCAGGTGTTGTTTCAATTTTTTGCGGGTATTGATTGTTTGTTAAAAATTTTTTAATTTCAAAATATATGCAAGGTTCAAATCGCCCAGTTGGTGTAATGGCATAAGTGCGCTGTGGTATAAAGCGGGAGAACCTTCTTGCAAATCTTGCTGCTTCATTTTTAACAGAAAAATGTTCTCTTATTTCATTAAAAAGATCTCCAGAAATTACGCCTAATTTCTTTTTATCATCAAAGCTTATATTAATCATGTTGTTTCAAGCTTAATAATATCAATTAAATTCTTCAAATCATAAGAAGCACTAGATAGTGTTTTTTCTGCTTTTTCAAGCAGCTCCACAATCAACAATAATTCATTAATTTTTCTATCATATTCTTTTAATTCATCTGCATTTTCAACTAATTTATCTAAGACAGGTAGTGATGGTTTGACAGCTGAATTTTCTAGTATTTTTTCTTTTATGTTCTTCTTGAGGCTATCTTTTTTATTTTTAAGATCAAACATCTCAGATTTATGTCTTATGCATCTACCAGCCCACTTGTGCTTAATGCCTGGTAGTCTGAGCGTATAATCCTTGAGATAAAGCTCATCTATCTTGAGATCGCTCTCTAATTCTTTTATATATTCGTTAAGCACATATAAATAATAGTATAAAGGTATTGATTATCAATGATAACATTTAAAGAATTCTTTAGAGAGCAAAATTCGGCAGGACCAGGTGGTGCCCTGGGTACATGGACAGATACAGGTGGCCAATTTCCAGCATCTGGGGATGCAGGATATGCTCCTGGAGATGCAAGACAGCTAAGCCCTTATGGTCCAGCTGGAGCTATACTTGGCTCGAGAATAAAAGGAAAGAAGAAAAAGAAGATTAAGTTTAACGTGCAGCGCAGACCTTTGCCAGGTGTGGGTCTTTAATTAAGTATAAGCATGGAATTAGGGCACTGGACATTGGCTGAAGGTGTTGCAATAACAGATGACACTTTTGGTTTTATATACGAAATAACTAATACAATTAATAAGAAAAAATATATTGGTAAGAAGCAATGTAAATCAAAGCTCAAAAGGAAGCCACTCAAGGGGAAGAAAAATAAAAGAATTGAAATCAAGGAATCAGACTGGAGGGAGTATACAAGTTCATCAGATAATTTAAATGGAGACATAGAAATCTATGGTAAGGATAAGTTTCTTTTTAAAATACTTAAAACCTGTGGATCAAAGTGGGAGTTAGCATATTTTGAAATAAAAGAGCAGTTGGAGCGAGAAGTTTTGCTAAGGGATGATTATTATAATGGCATTATAAATGTTAGAATAGGCCGGCCGCCAAAAAAAATGCTTGAAGGCTTGTAATACATAGGCATACTATATTGTGCTCAAAGAACTAATAAAAGATCAGTATAATCTTCAGATTTTTAATTACGAGTATGTATTTAGAAATTGTATTGAAAAACAATTTATAAATGATCTCTATAGCTACAAGCTTTTAGAAAAAAAGAAAGACTCAACCATAAGGCGCCTGTTTATCCATCACAATATTCATGCAATATGTGATTTTATTTTAAAAGAAAAGAAAAAAGGTAAGCAAGTACTATTTTTTGACTATCACAATCTATTGGAAGGTGAGATATTAGAATATATAGAAGAGAGTAGAATCAAGAGCTATCTTAACTACACATATCATAAGATAAAATCCACACTTCCGATACGCATATACTTTTCTACTTTTTCTTTTGAATATTTTGTCTTTAAATCTGAGAAAAATACAGGTATAGGTATAGAAACTATGCTTAAAATTAGAAGTTTAGCAGAAAATAACGGTTTTGAAAAATTTACCTTTGAAAAAGTAAAGAAATTTGTTAAAAAAGAAGAGTTGACTTTTCTAGATAAAACCTATTTTAATAGCTTAAAATCTAAACAATTACTCATTAATTGATAAATATTAATAATGAGATTTCTTCAAAAGCTTAACGAGTATGTAGTTTCCTTAGAGCAAGATGAGCAGACACTTGATACACAAGCTACTCCTGCTGCTTCAGCAGAGCCAGCTCCTGAACCTAAGAAAGAAATACAGAAAGTTGATGTGGCCCCGGAGGGATATACAGAGATGGTAAGATTAATGGCAAAAGCATTGGTAATGAATGTGCCGCCAGAAGCTATAGATGATTTATTTACTACAAAAATAACCGGTGAAAATGTTGAAGCTGTAAGGGAAGGTCTGGAGGATTTAATTAATACCTCATCTAACTATCAAGATAACCCTGAAAGACTAGAAAATATACACTTCAAGACATTTGTCAATTCTATAAATGAAAAAAATTTTTATAATAAATTTAAAGAAATTGTTGGTATGATGAAGAAGTACAGTAACGATATAGACTTTTCTTAATATGAAAAAGTATAGGCCGTTAGATGAGATTTATGTAAAAGAATCGTGCGGAAAGGTTTTACCTCCTCTCCCTAGACAGATACTTGAGCGTGTAAAAATATCTGTTCAAACTGATTCAGGAGAAACAGAAAACTTTACAGTTTCAGATTCTTGGTATAATAAAACTATTAAGGATAAGCTTTCCGTAGGGAGTCAAAATTTAGATACATATTATGAGCTAATACACATGAGATGTGTTGATGCCGGTATTCTTCCAGCTAATCATGAAGATATAAATGCAAACGAAGTCAAGGTTTTATATAATTACATTCTCTCAATAACTGGTCAAGATAAAATTAATGCATTTTTTGAAAAATTTGTAGATGAAGGTCAAAAGGCAGCTGCAATATTTGTAAATGAAATAAATAAAAATGAAAAATTTAATGTATTTGATTTATTGAGTTCTTTTTATGGTGTAAAGTTTGTCTATAGTGAAGATGTTTTCAAATTGAGACCACTAGTTGCAGCTCAAAAGACAAGAGGTGCACCGGGCCCCGGAGAGGCTTTTATAGCATTTTTCTTTTTTAGCAAGAAGCCAGAAGTTGGTGATTTAAGTATTCCAGCTGGCAATAAGTTTGTTGAAATAGAGATTAAAAAACAAGGTGGAAGAATAGGCAAAGGTCTTAATGTAGAGAGTGGTAAATTGGGGAGGCGCTTATATCCCAATCTTAAGACTCTAGACACAGATGTATTAAAAGAATTTGTTGAATTCTATAACCTACAAACAGTAGGTGATATTCTTCTTGGTAATCAAGCATTTCCGGGTATTACAGGTGTAAGAGCTATTCCCAACCAAAATTTAGATCAAAAATTCTTCGAACAATCGCTAGATTATTTTGTTAAAAATTTTAGTAGCTTGGAAGTATTGCAGCAATTTATAGGTGTAATACAAATGAAGAATTATTTTTCAAAGATAAAGGAGTTTGATAGTATATTAATTTTTACTGAAACTGGTTTAGCTATAGGATTTAAGAGAGAATATGTATTAAGCAATTCTACTTCTGATGTAGCCAATAGCTTGCTTGCTAAAAAGGTATATTTAAAGAGAAAGACAGAAGCAGGTATATTATTTGATTCTGATGGCTTTAGAATTGTTATATGAACTCATTCAAAGAATATCTCTTATTAGAGGGCGGTGCTGCTGGACACATGGCACATCCCTTTGATCTTCAAAGTATAAAGAGAGGTACAGATTTAATTCAATTTTTCAAAGCAGCTGTAAAAAGTGTAGAGAGTCAAAAAACTGCAGTTAAGTTTGACGGGCTCAATGCTAGTGTTAAGATTATTAAGAATGAAGATGGCAGGTATGAATATGCTTTGGATAGAGGCAGTGCAAAGGAAATAGATATAAGAGGCATTACACAGGCCAATCTAGAGCAAAGATTTGAGAAGGGGCACGGTATGATAGATGTTGTTAATTTTATATTACCTATTTTAAATAGTACTATAGATGTAACAAATGAAGAGATAAAGAAATTGGGTCTACTCAAGCCAGGCGTTTTTCTTAATATAGAATATATTACTAAGCAAACTAATGTAACAAAGTATGATAGAAATATAATTGTTATACACGGTATAAATCAATTTATTCCGCGCATCGGTAAGAACAACAGAATATTGAGCAGATCTGCTGTTGAAATACCCTATAATAAGAATGTTTTAAATGAGTATGTCAAGAAGATTAAGCCAGTGTTTGCGCAGCATAATTTTGAAGTATTTGGTCCTACCGGTACGAAATTCGATAAAAAGCCAAATTTTGAATCAATTTTAAACAAACCTTTTGGTATTGCGTTTACTGAAACTGACACAGAGACAAGAACTCTAGGTAATTGGCTTAAGACAGCAAAAAACCCAAAAAATATTTTAATAAAAAATATTCAAGGTAAAAAAGTACCCGCTATGTCAAAGAATTATTATCAATATGTTCTGGGAGGCGCGCCAATTAGTAAGCTAGTGGGTGAAGATAAAGCAGCACAAAAATCTGTTGCTGATGGGGCAATTTTTTATCAAGCCACAAGATTGCTTGGAAATGAATTATTAAATTCACTTTCTTCTGAAGCAGGTGAACTCAAAAATCATGAAGGTATAGTAGTTAGGGATAGCAGACTTTCCTCTGCACCTGTGAAAATAACGGGAGAATTTATTCTAAAAGGTTTAGCTAGTCCTTTTAAAAAATCAGAAGATGATGAAGATTTGGAGAGCTCCATGGGCGTATCAGGATTAATAGGGTCGCTAAATTACGCCAATACAACAGGTGATTACATGAATAATAAAAGCAAATACAGATTGCCTCCTTATGATTCACCGCCAAAACCAGGAGCTTATACTGGATGAAATTTAGTGAATATTATCTCTATTTGGAACAAGCTGCTAGCTCACTTGTTATACTTCCTGGAGGATTTAAACCACCTCATAAGGGTCATTTTGAAGCATTAAAGTATTTGCTAAAAAATTCTAATGCAAATAATGCTGTTGTATTCATAGGAAAAAAAGAAAGAGGTGGTATAACTCAAGAGCAGTCATTGAAGATATGGAATATCTATAGAAAGTATATTCCAGCAAATATAGAAATTGTTGCTGTAACAGGAGCAGATAAAGCTGGCAGAGAAGCAACACCATTGAGCATGACCTATGATTTTATTGAAGATAATAAGAATAATTATGCAGGGTTTTTTGTTGGTGCAGGTCAGGAAGATATGAGTAGGTTTAAGGGGCTTGAGAAAGACCAGCAAAAATATCCTAATACAAAGATTATAGCTATACCGCCTCAGTTTAACAGAATTTCTGGTACAGAAACAAGAAATAAATTAAAAGAAGGTGTCTTAGATTTTATACCTCAAGAGGTGAAAGAAAAAGAAGAAATTAAATCTATTCTAAAAGTTTAATAACTTCTGCAAAAATCTGTTGCTTGGTTTCCTTAGATTCTTTACTGAGAACACCCTTAAGAGCTTCAATTAAGTCACTGCCACCTCTGTTGAGAGCATTATAAAGATCAATTTCAGTTTCTTCATATAGTCCACCCATGCTCTGAATGCTCTTCTTAAAATCTTCAAAATCCTTATACCCGAATACAGAATTTAAATTGTCGTGAGCCTTGCTTATTTTATCAAGAACCCAAGCTTCAACTTTTGCGTCACACCCTGCTCTTACCATCAGACTGTAAATCATTGTTGAAAGCTTGAAGATGCGATAAACAAGCTGTTTTGCCATATATGTATCGCTATCTGTATCTTCTGACTCTATGCCGCATGCACCGCCACACTCTTCACAGTCTTCATCTTCAACAGGTGTAATGGTGGGGCCTCTGGGATTGGGTGTGCCAGGCTTATTGATTGGTGTTGTTACTAAAACTTTTTGACCTTTTTGAGACAATTTGATATTATGAAGTTTGTCGGGACTTAAGCCTGCACCAGATGCATTATCACCCTGTATGCCCATGGATCCAGTGAATTCATTAATTTTCTGTGTATATGCTTCATTTAGCTGCTCAAAGTCTCTTCTAAACATATAATTATTTATTAATAATACCTAAATAATATTATGACATTATTTGAGAAAGTCTTTTTTAATTTATTGGATAACGATATTGTTAATGAAAAGAAGAGTAATAGATGCACGAAAGTGACGGGTCAAACGTCATCTACAAGATCTGATAAAAAATATATGAGGTGTGCAAGAGTTGACGGTAAGCTAAAAAGAGTGCATTACGGGGATCCAAATTTAAGAATAAAAAAATCTAATCCTAAGCGCAGAAAAAGCTTTAGAGCGCGCCATAAGTGTTCTTCTGCAAAGCCAGGTACTGCAAAATATTATAGCTGTAAAAATTGGTAATATTATGATTAGTTTTCGTGAATTTCATGATAAAAATATTCTAGGTGTGAGAGAGCAGATACATTTGCTAGATCACCCTGAATTAGGAGAAATACCTGTTAAAGTAGATACAGGTAATGAAGCATATAACGTATTACATGGTGTGGAAGTAAGAGATAAAGGTGAACATGTTACCTTTAGAACTGTAAACAATAAGGAACTAACTTTACCGAAAATCGATACAGTTACTATTCATATAGGTAGCGGCGTTAAAGAAGAAAGACCTGTGGTAAAATTAAATTTTAATATGAACGGTAAGGAGTATAAAGACGTTCCATTCAGTATAGCAGATAGATCAGAAAACGAAGAAGCAGTATTATTGGGAGAGCCTTTTCTTAAACAAACAAATTCAGTTGTTGATGTAAAGAAGTAAGCTTATATAAGCTTTCTATTCTGTGCAAATTCAACAAATTTATAAAATTCAGCTCTGGAGTTATCATTATTATCTAAAAATGCACCAGACATTCTAGCAGTACGCATTGTAGAATCATGACGAATGCCACGATTAGAGCAGCAAGTATGGTTCGCTTCTATCATCACTGCAACACCATTATTCTTTTCACAAACTTTATCAATATGCGCATGAATTTGCATAGTGAGATTCTCCTGCACTTGAGGGCGTCGTGCAAACCAATCCACAATACGATTTAATTTACTGAGACCAATAACCTTACCCTCTTTAGAGGGGATATATGCAACATGAGCAACACCAGTAAAAGGTGCATGATGATGTGAGCAAAGTGATGTTAATTTAATATTATTTTGACATACCATACCATCATATTGATCAATATTATCAAAAGCTGTAATCTTAGGTGGCTTACTATAACAACCCCATGCAAAGTCTTCTACAAAAGCCTTAGCCACCCGGTGTGGTGTATTGTCGCTATTTGGATCATTTCTCCAATCATAACCTAATGCATCCATGTAAGCTTCATAAGCTTTCGAAGCTCTCTCAATTATTTGTTCTCTTTCTTCTTGAGAATGTGGGTGATTATGGTTTGCGAAAGCGAGTTTTACTTTAGACATATGTGTTATTATATGATAAGAGTTAACGGGTTCAACATAAATATTAATATGGGGTTTCATAGCAGAATAAATGAATCATTGAAGACAACTAATCTTAGGAGAATAAGAATAAAGACTGATCCTTCTAAGGTAGCAAACAATGAGGATTTCAAGAATGTAGAGGGGTATGAAGGCTATATCCTGGGTGAATGTAAGGGTATGCTCAAGGTACTAATATTGACACCAGATATGCCCATTATGGATATACCTCCAGAAGTGCTTGAACATATATATGATGATCAAGTGGGTGATGTTCTAAGTGAATTTAAAAACCATGCTAAAGAATATCTTATTAAGAATAAAAACAAGAAACAAAATGATCCGGTTTTTGTTAATATAGATAATTCCTCTGAATATAATGAAATTGAATCATTTTTAAAACAGGGTGGTGTGAGTGATGATGAATTAGCTAAAATATATAGGGAGTTTATTGAACGTGAGTAAATTTGATGATTTATATAATGCGCTAGTTTTTGAGGCACCTCTAAGAGACTATATCAAAGCAGCAAAAATAAGAACTGGTGCAGATAAAGCAGGGTTTAAGACTGGTCTTCTCGGAAGAGCTGTGGCAGGAGTAGGTAATATAGCAAGTAAAGCGGTGGGTGCGGTAGGTCATGGTTTAGGAGTTCAAGGTAAAAGCGTTCCAGGTACAGGTGCATTGCAAGCAGGCATATCCAAAACTGCAGGTGCTATAGGTGGCGGGCTACAGGCAGCAGCAGATGTGAGGAAAACTGCACAAGATATAAATAAACAGAGAATGCAGGGCTATACAGCAGCACCACAATCTTATCTAACAGTTTCACGCGATCAAATACCTGCAGGTAATTATAGACAAAATGATATAGTTTTCTTTAATGATAAGAATGGTAAGAAAATGAGAGGAAGGTTTGGTGGTTCAGCTCAAGATGCACAAAACAAAGATGTAGCAATAATACTTGATCCTGAGGATGCTTAAATATAAGTAGTAATATGCCTCTTAAATCTGGAAAATCTAATATTGTAAAAAATGTAAGTGAGTTGATGCATGCCTATAAACACAAGGGGAAGATAGGTACATCACATCCAAAAAGTAAGAAAGCAGCACAGAAGCAAGCAGTAGCAATTGCCTTAGCTAAGGCAAAAGAAAACTTTGAAGATAGAGTCAACAGAATTCTAGCAGAAATTAATAATTTAAAAAATAACAGTTGATTTCTTAATTTTTTTCATTATAATATCAATAGG
>Ga0209357_1000195_pt1 | contig 22819 bp, 25 predicted proteins | sample LauGreFBDMM110SD_2_FD_187573 | JGI IMG/M metagenome (GOLD analysis project Ga0209357, IMG submission 187573) | Freshwater lake microbial communities from Lake Michigan, USA - Fa13.BD.MM110.SD (SPAdes) (version 3) | ecosystem: Environmental > Aquatic > Freshwater > Lake | place: Lake Michigan... | reverse complement strand
GCACTCAAAGGCGCACCAGAAGAAGTGCTGGCTCGTTTCATGGACAACATGTCCGAGCGTGCACGCGGTATGTTCAAGGATGACATGGACGCACGTGGACCTGTGCGTGTCGCCGATGTGGAAGACGCACAAAAGAAAATCATGCGTTTGGCTCGCAAGTTGTCCGACTCCGGCGAATTGATCTTGGGCGGGGCAGATTTTGTTTAAACCTGACACGCATCAAGCAGTCGCTAGGCATTGGCTTCACGACACCTGGCTGCACTCGTCAGACAAACTGGCGGCGCAGTTCGGTGAGGTTGATTGGGCACAAGTGCCCAAGCTTGACTATGCATCGGTGTTGTTCAAGCAACTTGCGACACCAGAGTCGGCCAAGGTGCATGACAACAGTGAGGGCTTTGTGTTGGAGACCTTTGGTCTGCCTTTACCCACACCTCGCTCAGAAAAGAAAAGTGAATTGGCTGCCAAAGCGTTAGCCGAATCAGCAGCCTTAGCAGCTGCTGAAAAACCGCTGACACCTCCCCTTCAAGCCACGCCACCCAAAGAGGTCATCGATACCTCTGTGTTGTTTGGTGAAGAAAGTTTTTGGTCCTGTGCCAACCCTGATGTGTGGGATATGTTCACCGATGACGGCGTTGCTGACCAAATGTTTGATTCAGCCGACTGGGCTGCTGCCCGTGAAGTGGCTTACCAAGAAGGTTTTGCAGCGGGACGCGAAGAGGGCTATGAAGCCGGTCAAGCCCAAGGGCATGAGAGCGGCAAGTTAGCAGGCATCGAAGAGGGGCAATTGGCTGGTTTTGAAACTGCACAGACCCAAGCGGATGTCGCACAAGCACAAGCCTTGGCTGACCAAAAGAGCGAGATTTTGGCGGGGCTTGATGACCAAAAAATACTGCTCAAAGAAGTCACCGATAAATTGCAAGCCTTGAGTGACAACCCCCAAGCCTTGTTTGAGCCTCTCAAACGCTTGGCCTTGCATATCAGTGAACACATGGTGTTGGCTGAGTTGAACCTCTCTGGTCAAGCCATCGAGCGCTTGGTTCAGCGCTGTCTGGATGAAATCGATTTACATGGTCAGTCCCAAGTGCTGATTGAACTCAATCCTCAAGACAAATCGCGTCTGCAAGAAATGGCTGGAGACGTCATGAGTCAAATGCAAATCCAAGCGGTGTCCACCTTGCAACCTGGCAGTGTTCGGGTGTTGGTGAACGATACCCAAATTGAAGATCTGGTGCAAAACCGCATGCAAACGCTGGCCAACAGTTTGTTGACGCAGCCAGAAGCATGGCGTGAGCAATCGGTATTTTTCCGTCAACCCCTGGCGCAACGCGAAGGACAGGCACAAGATGTGCCCGAACGCGTCGCGTACCAGGAACCCGAAGCTGATAACGATATTTTGGATGGTGACCCCCATGCTTGACTTCACCAACGTTGCCTTACGCACCCTCATGTGCTTGGCCTTTCTGGTCTGGGTCGTGCGACCCATGCTGATGTCGATGGTCAGGCGCGAGCCCAACTACTTGGAACTAGAAGAAATGGCACAACTTGCGGTCAACAGCGCTTACCGGCAGCAGTTCGCCAGTTTTTATTTGCCAAGACCCACAGAAAAGTCCCTCACGCCCAAGGTTGAGGCAGTTCATGATGAAGTACAAGCCCCTGTGGTGTTACTGACGGCCGAGGAGCAAGAAGCGCTATTACTGCATGAGCAGGCCATGGCGTTGCGCTACAAAGGTCATGAAGAAGAGTTAGCACGTCGTGCGCTGGTGGCTGAACAAGAAGCCGATCGTTTAGCACTTGAAGCAAAAGCTTTGGCAGATCTTGAAGCAGGTTTGGACGATGATGAGGGCGATGACGAGCTGAAAAAGATGCGCGAAAACATGAAGAAGGAAAAGAAAAAACCTTCTATTCCTGCCGAACTTTTGGCTGGCAACAGTTACGAAGACAAACTCATGGTGGTGCGTTTTGTGGCCGAGCAAGAGCAAAACCGCGTGGCCAATACCATTCGCTCAATGATTCAAATCTAACCGGTTGCCATGATGGATTTCGCAGACGAAGTGGAACAAAGCCTCTCAGGCTTGCGTACACCGCAACCGCAACGCAGCGGCACCTTGGTGCGCTTGGTAGGCATGACTTTGGAAGCACGCGGCGTGATGGCACCTTTGGGTGCTTGCTGCGAAGTGGTGGGTCGCCATGGTCACAGAGTGGAAGCCGAGGTGGTGGGCTTTAACGACAAAGTGTTGTTTTTGATGCCGTTCACTGAGCCTGCCGGTGTCGGCCCAGGCGATATGGTGCGAGTGGTCAGCAATTCATCTTTGGTCAGCTTAGGCCCTGAGCTTTTGGGGCGCGTCATTGATGGGCGGTGTCAGCCTTTGGACGGTAAACCGGCACCTGTGTGCAAAGACTTGCTCAGCCTCTTGGGTCGACCCATCAACCCGATGGAGCGTGGCCCTATCAACAAAATTTTGGATGTGGGCGTCAAAGCCATCAATGGCATTCTCACGCTAGGGCGTGGCCAGCGCTTGGGTTTGATTGCCGGTTCAGGTGTGGGCAAAAGTGTGTTGCTGGGTATGCTCACACGTTTCACCAAGGCAGACATTGTCGTCATTGGTTTGATAGGTGAGCGTGGCCGTGAGGTGCAAGCGTTCATTCAAGAGTCCTTAGGCGAAGAAGGTTTGGCCAAGTCGGTGGTGATTGCAGCACCAGCGAACGTCTCACCGGTGTTGCGCTTGAAAGCCACCCACTTAACCCATGTGATTGCCGAGTATTTCCGCGACCAAGGCAAAGATGTGCTGATGCTGTGCGACAGCTTGACGCGTGTCGCCCATGCCCAGCGCGAAATTGGTTTGGCCATTGGCGAGCCACCCACGGCCAAAGGTTACCCGCCCTCGGTGTTTGGCTTATTGCCCAATTTGATCGAACGCGGAGGGGTTGGCCGACATGGTCACGGCTCTATCACCGCGATTTACACCGTGCTGGCTGAGGGCGATGACGCCGCCGACCCGATTGTGGACATTGCCCGCGCTTCATTGGACGGACAAGTGATGTTGTCGCGCAAACTCGCCGACTCAGCCCATTACCCTGCGATTGATTTGACGGGCTCTATCTCTCGTTTGATGCAAACCTTGCTCAGCAGCGAAGATTTGAAGTTGTCTAATAAACTGCGCCGTCTTTGGTCTTTGTATCAGCAAAACGTCGATCTGATTCAGGTGGGTGCGTATGAAAATGGTTCTAATCCTGAGTTGGACGAAGCGATTCGCCTAAACGATAGTATTGTCAATTTTTTGCGGCAAGATATGCATATCAGTCAAGACTACGAAGTGACGCGTACACAGTTGCGTGAATTACTCAACCAATCATGATGGGAATACACAATGCAGGTTCGTAGTTGTTGGGCTGTGCTGACGAAAAAGGCCAAGGACACCGAGGAATTGTTACAGCGTTCCTATGCCGATGCCCAAAAAAAATTGCGAGCCTTACAGGAAAGTCGTCAGCGCATGGATACTCTGCTAGATGACTACAAAAAGCGTGCGCTTGAGTCTCAGGCCTTGCTGCACAGCATGGTCGACACCACAAACCAGCGTCAATTTATTTTGCATTTGCAAGACTTGGTAAACCGCGTAGAAAAAGACATCATAAATGCCTCGATAGAGCTCGAAGGCATTAAGTTGGCCATGATGCAGGCTACCCATCAGCGTATGAAAATGGAAACCATGCAAGAAAAAGACGAGCAGGCCGTTAAGACATGGGAGCGCAAACGCGACCAAAAAGAAATGGATACTTTGGGCTTGACGCTGTTTAATTTGAAGAGTTGACCCAACCCGCCTCTAACCAGTGCCAATAGTGCGGCTTGAAAGCCCATGGAATCAAGGTGGTGGATGTATGCGGCGCAAACACGCCAGCAGTTGCATGGTCAAGCCAGGCCCCTTGGGCATTGACCTCGGTGAGCAAGCCTTGAACGGCCGTGCTTAAAAGTTGATTTTTACCATTGCATTCAACTCGTGCGGTTTCCTCTCCCGCCTCATCCAGACGCTTGAAGGTGGAGGTTTGAATCACAGCCGACGCCATGGCGGGGTCGGTGGAGCCTGAGTACACATCATGCAGGCTGCCCCAGCTGCGCCCTTTGAGCAAGAGTTTGAGGTGACGCAATTGCCGCTCGGCGATGTCTTCGTCGCCAAGCCGCACACTCACCTGCCCCAGCACATTGTCAAACCACAGGCAGGCGTCGGGGTGTGAGCGCAACAATTGCGGCAAACCGGCAATGGCGTCTTTGCGGTGAAAACGCAGTTGTGTGCCGTGTTCCCGCAAAACCTTGCCGTGGCGCAAACCAAACAGCAATGGCACCAAAGGATCGATGTCGTACACATCGATGTGCTTGAAGCGGGTGAGCCAAGGGGTGGGAAGCATCCACCCAGCGCTTGGACCTATCAACAATAAATGGCTTTGCTTGGGCTGAACACCGGCCAAAAATTGGGCAATTTTTTCTCGCGTAGGCAGCCAGCGGTTGAGCGAGCGCACGGCATGCACATGCCAGTTCAGCCCACCTGTGCCGCCAGCGTTGGCGATATCGCGAATCCAAGTCGCCCAAGCCAAGTTGGGTACTCTGCTAGCGCTCACACACCACCTTGAACATGGTGGTGACGGGGGAGTTGGGAGGTAATGGTTGCCATTGGTCAAAAATGCCCTCACTGGTCAGCGCTTCGCCGCCCAAATTGTGCCCGCTGTACAAGGACATCGATCTGGTGCGAACTTGGTGTTTGGCGCACTCCATTTCCATCAGCGCTCGACTGGAGAGGTAAGTCTTACCTTGGGCGGTTTTTTGGGGCTCGCGGTAATCCAACATGGTCCATACGCGTCGCCGTTGGCCGTCTTTTTCGATGGAGGCGCGGTCTATGCCGTAAGTGGCGTGGTCGGCCAAGCCCAAAGAGACCCAGTCTGAAGCCAAGGCACACCATGAGAGGGTGCTCAAACACAGGCAAACAAGGAATTTGTAGGATTGATCAATTTTTTTCATGAATTCACGTTTCTGCGGTGGATAATGGGCAACCATGCCAAACCAAGACTGGGTTCAGTATTCTCTCAGTATGACATTCGTCTTGTTGCTGTTGGCGGCGGTCCTTTGGTGGCTGTCGCGTCGCAACAAGGGCTTTCTCCTCCCTTCTGGCAAACGCCGTATTCAAATTTTAGAGGCCTATCCCATGGGCATGCGACACAAGTTGTTGCTGGTTCAGGTGGACTCTCAAAGATTGTTGTTGGCGGTCAATCCCAACGACATCCAAAAACTGCACGCATGGCCTGCAGATTCTTCCCCCCCCGTTGAGCAAGGTGTTTCCGATGCGCACTAAACATGGATGGTGGTGCTTTGCACTGATGCTGCTGGTCTTGGTTCTACCCGATCTGGCTTTGGCACAAGGCTTGCCCTTGGTCACCGTCAACAGCGGCAAAGCCGGTCAGCAATACAGCATGACGCTGCAGCTCTTGGGCTTGATGACGGTGCTCACCGTCTTGCCGTCCCTGTTGCTCATGATGACCTCGTTTGTGCGCATCATCATTGTCTTGTCCATCTTGCGACAAGCCTTGGGAACAGGACAAACGCCACCCAATACCGTGTTGGTGGGCTTGGCTTTGTTTTTGACGCTGTTCATCATGTCTCCGGTATTTGATGAGGTGTACGCAAAAGCAGTGGCACCTTATATGAATGGCGCTTTGCAGTTTGACAAAGCCTTGGCGGCAGCCGAGGTGCCGGTGCGCAACTTCATGATGCTGCAAACCCGTGAAGACGATATCGCCATGTTCATGCAAATTGGTCAGAAAAAAGAAATCGCCAGTGCCGATGAGGTGCCTTTCACCACCTTGGTACCAGCCTTCATGACCTCGGAGCTCAAAAGCGCTTTCATGATTGGCTTCATGATTTACATCCCCTTTGTGGTCATCGATTTGATCGTCGCCAGTGTGTTGATGTCCATGGGCATGATGATGCTCTCGCCCATGATCATCTCCATGCCTTTCAAGTTGATGTTGTTTGTGCTGGTCGATGGGTGGACCTTGATCATGGGTTCATTGGCGTCGAGTTTTATTTACAAGTGAGGTAGCTATGGATACAGCCACGGTGGTGGATATGGGGCGACAAGCTTTGTGGATGACGATGCTGATTTCAGCCCCGATGTTGTTGGTGGGTTTGTTGGTGGGTTTGATTGTGGGTATTTTTCAAGCTGCCACCTCGATCAATGAGCAAACTTTGAGCTTCATCCCCAAGCTCCTGGCGATCGGTTTGACGGCTGCCATTTTCGGTGGCTGGATGATCAACAGCTTGGTCGACTACACCAAAATTTTGTACGGTCGCATTCCAGGTTTGTTTGGCTAAGCGCAGATGAATATTGAGATGCTCAATTTGCTGGACAGGTTTTACGCCCTGATTTGGCCCATGCTGCGCATCTCTGCCTTTTTAGCGTTCTCTTCTATTTTTTCTATCAGAGCAGTCAGTCTTCGTATACGCTTTTCAATTTCGATTGTCCTGACTTTTTTCTTGTCTTTGCACCTGGACATTCCGCGCATTGACCCTGCCACTGCCGAGGGGCTTAAAGAGATCGTCAACCAGTTGTTTGTGGGCTTGGTCATGGCCTTGATCATGCAAATCTCAAGCGCCGCCATTGTGGTGGCGGGTCAAGCTGTGTCGGGCTCTATGGGGCTGTCCATGGCCAATATGGTTGACCCCACTTTTGGTAATGTCCCCGTTATTTCACAATTTTTCACCATTCTCGGAACCTTGGTGTTCTTATCTATTGGTGGCCATTTGATTGTTTTTGGTTTGTTGTTGGAGTCCTTCACTTTGTTTCCCATCGGTAAATCTATGTTGACGCAAGAGCTGCTGGGCAAGATCACCGCATGGGGCGCGCTGATGTTTGTCTCAGCGCTTTTGATTTCATTGCCGGTGGTCATTACCTTGTTGTTCGTCAATATCGGTGTAGGTTTCATCACCCGCGCAGCGCCTAGTTTGAATATTTTCTCGGTGGGCTTGCCGGCTTTGCTGATTGCTGGGTTTGTGGTGCTGTGGCTGTCCATTCCCAGTGTGATTCAGCGTATTGCTTGGCTGTGGGTTCAAACCTTCAGTCAAATGCGCAGCCTATTGACGGGCGGTTGAGGCCATGGCAGACGACTCCTCAGAACGCACCGAAGAACCCACCGCGCAGCGACTGAAAAAAGCGCGTGAAGAAGGTCAGATCGCCCGCTCAGTGGAATTGTCCACAGCTGCTCTTTTGGTGACTGCCACTTTGTTTTTCTATCTGGCTGGCGGTTATATGTTTAACCGTTTAGCTGCTTTGTTTACATCCCAGTTGCAGTTTGACCGCAAGGTGATGGACAAGGCCGAACTTTTACCCGGTATCTTTTTCCAATCGGTGATTGACGGCTATATCTTGATTCTGCCCGTCATGGTTTTACTGGCCTTTGTAGCGATTGTCTCTACTGTGCTGAGTGGTGGCTTGGTGTTTTCCTTGGGCATGTTGGTTCCCAAATTCAGCAAACTTAACCCGATGTCTGGTTTGGCCCGCATGTTTGGCACCAAGGCTTTGATTGAGTTGGTCAAGTCGATTTTGAAATTCGGGCTCATCACTTTGATTTTATGGAACTCGGTATCCAACAACATTGATGATCTGGTCACCCTCAACCGATTGGACTTAGGAACCGCTGTCAAGCACGCTGGCACCATGATCTTGGACGCCTGTTTTTGGATGAGCATGGGCTTGGTGCTGATTGCTATGTTAGACGTCCCTTTGCAGCAATACCAAGTCAATAAAAAACTCAAGATGACCCGCCAAGAGATCAAAGACGAGATGAAAAACTCTGAAGGCCGTCCCGAGGTCAAAGCCACGATTCGCAGGCGCCAACGCGAAATGGCCAACGGCCGCATGTTGGACAGGGTCAAGGATGCTGACGTGGTCATCACCAACCCCCAGCACTTTGCGGTTGCTTTGAGTTACGACCCCAACTCGGATGGCGCCCCCACCCTGATCGCCAAGGGCACCGATGAATTGGCGCAACGCATCAAAGAGCTTGCCAAAGCCGAGAGCGTCTACATCTTTGAGGCGCCCGAGTTGGCCCGAGCGCTTTACTTCACCACCAAGTTAGAAGAGCCTATCCATGAAGCGCTCTACCACGCGGTCGCACAAGTCATTGCCTATGTGTTCAGCCTGAACAAGTCTTATGCGCCAGGCGAGGGCATCATCAAGCCCACCTTGCGCATCCCCGACAATATGCGCTATGACGAAAACGGTTTTCTCTTTCAATGATGAGTCCAGAAAGACAAATCGACCATGAGTGATTTTTACCAAAGCCCCGCGGACAAACTGCGGTTTGAGATTTTGCTCAAGTCGTTGCGTGAAGGGCGACTCAATTTGGCCATCCTCGGCGACGATGAAGTGGCCCTGACCTACTACGGCAGACGCATCTTTCAACACTTGCGAGAGCAGGGCGAACTGCATGTGGAGCTGTGGACTTCAGCAGACTCGGAAAAACTGGTTGACCGCTTCAACGAAATATTGTCAGAGCTGACAGTCGACCAAGCGGTAGACAAAGGTAACAAAGCTGCGCCCAAGCGGTTTATGATTTTCCCCGATACCCAAGCCATCCAAGAGTTTGAATTGCAACTCTTGGCCCGTTTGGTCAATGGTTTCCCCGCCAGCAATATCAACTTAATTTTGTTGGTGAACAACCAAACGTCTTACGAGAAAAAGTTAGCTACTTTCGGGAAAAATTTATTGCAATGGGTGTTGGAGTCCGAAGACCCCACACCCTCTAAGACCCAACGCATCGAAACACGCGAGGATTTCTCTGCTTCGCAAAAGACTACCGCACCGTCTGGTTCAGGCTCTGGCCAGACCTTCACCTTGCCCCCAGCACCCTTGCCGCCCTTGGATATGCCCGATCCAGATGGTGCCTCCACCAAGGCTTCTTCCTTGGCCGCGGCTGAGGCAACCCCCGAATTGGTTGACCCCATTGAGCCAGTGATGGGTGAAGAGGTGCCATCCGGCACCACCTTGAGTGGCGAAGAGTTGGCCAAAGAATGGGCCGACAGTGCGGCGGCCAAGCGCAGCACCAAAATCGTTGCCATCTTGCTGGTGGCCATCTTGGGCAGTTTTGCGACCTTTGGCTTTTTGTACCAAGACATGATTCGCGAGGAAGCTGAAGCTTTGCAAGATTACTTGGGTGGCAAAAAACCTACTGCAGAAGTCAAATCTGAACCTGCGCCCGCGCCAGCTGCAACGGTTTCCATGTCCTCCAGTAACAGCCCCGAATCTAAATCGCAAGACATCGTGCTGAGTGAAAAAGAAGAACTCGTCAGCCCCAGCGAACCGCCCGCATCGCCGCCCCCACCTGCTGCGCCAGAAGCTGTGCCTGCCCCTGCTCCCGCGGTGGTGGAGGATAAGAAAAAACCCGAAAAATCCTCAGAAAAACCCCCAGAAATAGCGGCAGATAAGGCCGCTGGTGCTGACGATGCGGTTTGGGTGAGCAAACTTGATGCCGATACTTGGGTGTTGCAGCATGGTGCTTTTGACAGTTTGGCCGAAGCCAGAGGGTTTCAAACCAACTCCAGCTTGTTCAAGTCTGCGCAAGTCCTGTTCAGCCAACGTAAAGGTGGAAAATCGTTTTTCATTGTCGTGACCGGTCCTTATGCTGACAAAGCTGTGGCGGAGACACAAATGCGGCAAAACCCAGCCATGGCCAAGGCCTGGCTGAGAACCTCGAAATCTTTAAAGGCACAGTTTCAGGATTGAAGCCTGAACATTTTTTCAAGTTGTCCGTTTTACGGTCGACTTCAACTGCGGAGAATTGTTATGAGCAGTGAAGAACATTTTGATGACAAGCCTTTGGCCAATGTCGATGAGCAGGCCGTCGCCAATGCTTTAGAAAGCGAAGGGGTATTCGAGCGCAGCATTGCGCCCCCTGCATTGGAGATTCCCTCAGCCTCTAGCACCGATGAATTCCCCGACGAACCTGAACCTGAGCTCGAAGCCGATCCCCCGGCGCAAACAGGTGAGGCATTGGACGAGCAACCCAGTGCCTTGGGCGACTATGAGTCTGCATTAGAGCCGCGCAGCAGTTATGGCCATTCAGACCCAGCCTCCTTGGCAGCAGCGGGTTCGGGCCATTTACTGGATCCTGAATTAGCTGCGCCGACAGAACAGGCTCTGTCTGAGGCAACTTTGGTGGCTATTGATGACCACCCTTCGGTACAGACTGATTCAGCAGAGCCCGCCCCAAGCGCTCTTGTGCAGCCTGAAGGTCTGACGTTGCAGCCACATTTAGCCCATTTGACTCAAGTTGGTCTGACTGACTCCGATACATGGGATGAGCAGATCAAGCCGAGGATTGAGCATTTGCATGAGCAAATCGATGATGTGAATGTCCGGCTAGATCATTTGACGACACGTAAACACCGATAAGGACACTACCCATGGCGCAAGAACAGGAAAAAGCAAAAACCGCCGAAGCCGGCGCGGTTTTGGCCGAGCCGTCTGCTGCCATCCAAGGGGATGCCATCGCCGAAGGTATTGAGGCATTGCAAGCGCAAGCCTTGGACGGCAGCGAAGTCTCCAAACAACTGGAAGACCTCACCGGTGTGGTGCTTAGCTCCGCTGAAGTCTCCACCCGTTCCGCTGAAGTGGCGGCCAACATCAGCGAGGAAATGCGCAATGTGATGGTCAAAGTAGACGACATGAGCCGACGCAATGTGCTGCATTCGCGCGTCATGTTGGTCGGCTTGCTCAGCTTTTTGATGATTGCGGTGGGCACCTTCTTTGCCATTTCCACCCGCTTGCAGCAAAACATTCGCCAGTTGGATGTCCTATCGCTTGCGGTTGGTAAGCGCGTGGTTGAACTCGACGCCACGTTGGCCGCTTTTGGCGACGCCACCAATGGCTTGGGCGACGCCACGGGAAAACTTGATGGCATGGAAGAACGTCAGGTCAAGCTCGACAGCAAAATTGAAGCCAGGATGGACGACTTGACCAAACTGTTTGGCAAGATGCCTGAACAAATTGCCGGTCAGGTCAATGGACAAAGCGAAAAAAGCTTGGACGCCAAATTGCAAAACCTGCAAAAAAGCATTCAGGCCCTAGAAGCCAAAATGCAGACCTTGTCTGCCAAAGCACCGGCGGCTGTCCCCGCCCAAAACAACCAAGCGGTGATTCTTGAAATTCAAAAGCTTAAAAAAGATTTAGAAGCTGCAATTTCTGCTAACCAAATCGCCGCCAAAGCTGCGCGAGAGCAAGAAAAAGCCGCTGAGAAAGCGGCAGAAAAAGCCGCCATTGCGGCTTCCCGTAACCCGCCTTTGACCATGCCTGTTGGTGCAACAGAGGGTAAATCGGCTGAAAGCAAGGCAGCTGCTGAACTCAGGGCAAAAGCCAAGGCAGCGGAAGCCAAAGCGGCTGAAGCCAAGGCAGCAGAAGCCAAAGCACAAGCCAAGGCCGCGGCTGACGCCAAAGCCGCGGAAGACGCCAAGTTAGCAGAAGCCAAGGCCAAGGCGGATGCCAGAGCGGCGGAGGCCCGTGCCAAGGCAATTGAGACCAGAGCCGCAGCTGAACGGGCTGCTCAGCCCCCTGCCATTCCCCCACGCGCACAGCCTAAGGAAGACCGAGTGGTCTACCCTCGTCCCAATACAGATAACTGAGCGGACAACTAAGGCGCTAGTTCAAGGGACAGTTGATCGTCAAGCTGAAAATGCTTGGCGCTTGCTACTGGCCAAAACTCGGTATATACAGTTGTCACACCTTTGGTGGGTTTTTTCAACAAACTGCCTTCTGCCAAGCTTGGGTACAAATCTTCCAATGAACAGGTTTGGTGAGCGCTTAAACGGCGCATGATGTGCTTGGCCTGAAGCTTGTCAGGCGATTGAAAACCAGCAGCTTGCAAAAGTTCTTGCAATGCCTCCAAGGTGTGGAGGTGGAAATTTTTCACCCGCTGGGCTTTGCTGGGCACCACCAAGGCGATTTGCCGCTGCGGGTCTTGGGTGGTGACACCAGTGGGGCAGTTACCCGTGTGACAAGTTTGCGCTTGTATGCAACCCAAGGCAAACATGAAGCCTCTGGCGCTGTTGCACCAGTCGGCACCCAGTGCAAGTGCGCGAACAATGTCAAAACTGCTGATAATTTTGCCGCTTGCACCCAAGCGTATCTGCGAGCGCAGGTTTACACCCACCAAGGTGTTGTGTACCAACCGCAGACCCTCCAACATGGGCATACCCATATGGTCAGAAAACTCCAAAGGTGCCGCCCCCGTGCCACCTTCAGCACCATCGATAACGATGAAATCGGGGGTGATGCCAGTTTCTTGCATGGCCTTGACGATGGCAAACCATTCCCAAGGGTGACCCACACAAAACTTAAAGCCAGTGGGCTTGCCACCACTTAATGTGCGCAGTTGCTTCACAAACTCAAGCAATTCAATAGGGGTGGAAAAAGCGCTGTGCGCCGCCGGTGAGACGCAGTCTTGGCCCATGGGAACACCACGCGCCTCGGCAATCTCGGGGGTCATCTTGGCAGCTGGCAAGACGCCGCCATGGCCAGGTTTGGCGCCTTGACTTAGCTTGATTTCGATCATCTTCACTTGGGGGTCAACCGCTTGGCGGGCAAAACCATCGGGGTCAAAGTGGCCTTGCGCATCTCTGCAGCCAAAATAGCCCGAACCAATTTCCCAAATCAAGTCGCCACCGTAAACGCGGTGGTGGCGTGAGATAGAGCCTTCACCGGTGTCGTGGGCGAATCCCCCCATGTGTGCGCCTTGGTTCAAAGCCATGATGGCGTTGGCGCTCAAGGCACCAAAGCTCATGGCAGACACGTTGAACAAGCTCAGGGAATAGGGCTGGGTGCAGTCTTTGCCACCCACTTGCACCCGAAAGTCGTGGCTGGCAATTTGGCTGGGCGCCATCGAATGCGTCAGCCATTCATAACCTTCGGCCATCACATCGAGTTGCGTACCAAAAGGTCGTTTGTCCGATTGGCCCTTGGCCCGCGAATAAACCAGAGTGCGCTGGGCGCGAGAAAAGGGTGCAGCTTCGTTTTCGCTCTCGATGAAATATTGGCGAATTTCAGGGCGGATGAATTCCAGCAAAAACCGCATATGCCCGAGGATGGGGTAGTTGCGCAAGATGGCATGGTGGGTTTGCAGCAAATCGTGGACACCGACCGCGCTGAGCAGCGCAAACAACAGCAACCACCAAGACAACTGACCGCCGGCAAGCAACACCAGCAGACTCAAACACAAGCCGCCTAAGCTAATGAAGAAGGTGGTGTAGCGCACCGGATAAGGTACACGGATGGCATCAATGCGTTGAAGGATTTGAGATAGATCGGGCATAGGGGAGTCTCTCCATAAGCCCCACCCGTCTTTGGGGCGTCAGGGCGGTGAATGACGCAAACGTGAAGCCAACCTGGCTTGTGCCAAGGAGGATACCTCAGCACGCAAACGTGCCATTGACAGTTGTTGGTCTGCCGAGCGTTGAATTTCTTGCAAGTCTTTCAAAATGCTTTGACGCAACGTGTCCAACTCTACATCGATGGTGGACAAACGCTTACGCAGTTCGCGCTGCTGGTTCATGCGTTGGCTCAGCAAGCTCACGCTGCCAGCAATGACTTTCCAGTTTTGCGCCAACTCGTCTTGCGCGGGGCGGTTCAACTGCTCGAAAAGTTCGCCCAGCAAGGGGTCGTGCAACACTTCGCTAGAAGCCTTGGCAATGGTTTGTGCAGCTTGCTGGTTGATCTCGCTGTAGGTTTGCGCCGCATAGTGTTCTTCTTCATAAGCTGGTTCAGAGTCGTCTTCAGCTTGCGATTGCCTAGAAGTGCTGCTGCTTTGGCTGTTGTTGAAGTTGTGCACCTGCGCCCAGCCCATGCCTGGGTCGTACTGCTTCAGACCTTTGAAAGCGAGGAATTTTTCTTCAGACATGGTCAGACCGTGTTTGCTTGGTCTTCAAAGCTTGGCCGCGTTGCCGCGAGCCAAACGTTTAAGGAACTCAGGGATGCCGATTTGCGACAGGGACCGGCTGTTCACAAGAGATTCGTCCTGCTCAGCCACTTTGCGCTGGCGGTAGCGACCCAGCACCGAGTACTGCGACGCATTGGGAATAGTCTCTAGCACGCTGGCTTTGGCCGCAACCAAAGGCACACGTGCACGGCTGGTGTCTTGTTCGGTCATCTTCACAGGTGCAGGCTTGCGCGGCAAGTTGGCCTGCGCCATGCGGATATCGCGTGCAGCGCAAATCGCTTCGCCAAATTCACGGAATGATTCACCCCCAATGTCTTGGGCATCCATCAGGTAGCCACGCTCGAAAAGATCGCGGGCTGACTGCGACTCCAAAATGGGCGGTGCCAGCATGAAGCTGACAGGAAAGCGTTGTCGGGTGAACACGTCAGAGCTGAGTTGCTCATTCAGCACCCGTGTCGGGCACACCACCAACATGGGGCGGCGATCCGAGGCCGAGTCAAATACCCAGCGGTTGCGGTTCAAAAAGCCAGAAGTTGCTGCAAGCTCAATTTCGGAAACCGAGGTGGGCACCAGCACCATGTCGAACTCGAACATCAATTCGCCAGCCAAAGAGTCGGACCAAGTCAGGTCACACACCAAAATATCACATTCGCTGGCAGCACGACGCATTTGCAAACGTGCTTCGAAAATAGGGCGGTTACCGCCTTGGTCCACAGGCAAAGCCAAGTGTTTGATGACCGCACCTACGTCGGGGGCTTGTTTGAGCCAATTGCTCGACGAGCCGTGGGGATCCCAGTCGATCAGGGTTACGCCCAAATTCATATTTCGACTCAGATAAGCCACTAAGTTCGCAGACAGCGTGCTTTTACCTACGCCGCCTTTTTGACTTGTGACCAAAATCTTGAATGCCATCATCAGCTCCAGAATTTACGGAGGGGTCGAATTCACCGGCTTTTGCGGTATGCAGAAAGCAAATGAAGAAATTTCCGTAAGGGGGGGTGAATATTAGCTTTTTTTGGGCTTATGTCAAATTTGGCGTTTTGTTGAATGTTGTTTTGTCGCTACTTGCATGTCCGACTCTGCTTTGCTCCACAATCGCTACCAATGGACAAAATACGCATAGACAAATGGCTGTGGGCGGCGCGCTTTTACAAAACACGTTCTTTGGCAACGGATGAGATCAATAAAGGCCGCATCGAGGTCAATCAACAGACCGCCAAGCCCTCCCGAGAAGTGAAAACCGGCGATACCGTGTCCATACGGCGTGAAGGTTTGGTGCGCACTGTCACAGTTTTGGGTTTGAGCGCTGTGCGCGGCGCGGCGCCTGTTGCGCAAACTTTGTACGCCGACACCCCAGAGAGTATTCAAGCCAAAGATGCTTATGTTGTACAGCGACGTTTTGCCAAAGAACCCGCCCTGTCTATAGAGCATGGGCGTCCGACCAAGCGCGATAGACGCGAATTGCAACAAGCCCAGCATGGCTGGGACGACCGATGGAGTGCTTCAATTGATTAATCTTTGGACGATGGCATGGCGTGCCTTGTGGCGCGACGCCAGAGCGGGCGAATTGCGCTTACTGTGGGTGGCAGTGGCTTTGGGCGTGGCGGCTTTAACCTCTGTCGGGTTTTTGGCCAATCGGATAGAGGCTGGCTTGCAACGCGACGCCCGTCAGTTATTGGGTGGCGATGCGGTGATTGCCAGCGACCATGACCTTCCTGTCGAAGTTATGGAAAAAGCCAAGCAGTTGGGCTTGCGCTCAGCGAGCACCTTGAGCTTTCCCACCATGGCCCGCAGCAGCCAAGGGGCAAGCCGTTTGGTGGCCTTGAAGGCGGTCGCCGATGGCTACCCTTTGCGCGGTCGCTTGCAGATTGACCGACCCGTGCCTGTCACCGACAGCGTACCAGCCAAAGGCGAGGTATGGGTGGAGCCTGCCCTGATGGAGGCTTTAGAACTCAAGCTGGGTCAAGATTTATCGCTAGGTGAGCGCAGACTTCGGATTTCCGAAGTGCTGCTCAGCGAGCCGGATCGGGGCGCAGGTTTCATGAATTTTGCCCCCAGGGTGATGATGAACCAAGCCGATTTACCCGCTACCCAATTGGTCCAACCGGCCAGCCGACTCAATTGGCGACTTGCGGTGACGGGTGAGCCCGGCCAGGTCAGCGACTTTGTGGCTTGGGCTGATGGCTATGTAAAACAAGCCGATGTAAGGGGCCTGCGGGTGGAAACCTTGGAGGCTGGGCGGCCCGAAATGCGCCAAACCTTGGACCGTGCCGAAAAGTTTTTGCATTTGGTAGCGCTCTTGGCCGCATTGCTCAGCGCAGTGGCCGTGGCATTGGCGGCCAGAGGTTTTGCTGCGCGGCATTTGGATGACTGCGCGATGCTTCGGGTGCTGGGGCAAAGCCAGCGGCATATTTTGACGGTTTATGTCATCGAGTTTTTCACCGTGGGTTTGCTGGCCAGTGGGCTTGGCTTGTTGCTGGGTTTTGGTTTGCACCAAGTGTTCATCTCTTTGTTAGCGGGTTTGGTTGAGACCGATTTACCCGCGCCAGGTATGGCGCCTGTTTGGCAGGGATTGGGTTCAGGCTTGACCTTGCTGGCGGCCTTTGGCTTGCCGCCTATTTTGCAACTGGCACAAGTGCCGGCTTTGCGGGTGATACGCCGTGACCTTGGGCCGCTACGGGCGACGTCTTTGGGTGTGATGGGTTTGGGCCTTGTGGGGTTTTCAGCACTTTTGCTCAATGCCAGTCGCGACCTGTGGTTGGGCTCGATGGTGGTCGGCGGATTTGCTGTCGCGGTGCTGGTTTTTGCAGGCATGGCGTGGCTAGGGGTGATGGGTTTGCGCCGCGCGATGCAGATCAGCGGCCTGCCCATTTGGTTGCGCATGGCCACACGGCAAATCAGTGCCCGCCCTGGCTACACCGTGGTGCAGGTCAGTGCCTTGTCGGTGGGTTTGCTGGCTTTGATGCTGCTGGTGTTGTTGCGCACCGATTTGGTCGACAGCTGGCGCAACGCCACACCTGCGGATGCGCCCAACCGCTTTGTCATCAATATTCAGCCCACACAGTCGCAAGAATTTTTACAAACCTTGGATGAAGCGGGTGTAATTAAACGGGACTGGTACCCCATGATTCGGGGACGGCTGATTCAAATCAATGGTGAAAATATTCGCGCCGAGCGGTACACCGACGAGCGCGCCAAGCGCTTGATTGAGCGGGAATTTAATATCTCGCATGCCGCGCAGGCGCCTGCCCACAACCAGGTCGTGCAAGGCACTTGGAAGCCAGAAGAAACCAACGCCATCAGCATGGAAGAGGGGATTGCCAAAACCTTGCAACTCAAGCTTGGCGACCAACTGCGCTTTGATATGGCAGGTGTGATCATGGATGTGCGCGTCACCTCTGTCCGTCGGGTCGATTGGACGTCTATGCGGGCCAATTTCTTTGCCATCTACCCGGTCTCTGCCGTGCCGGAAATGCCCATGACCTATATCGCTGCCTACCGCGCACCCGAGCAGGCGGGCTTTGACAACGCCTTGGTCAACCGATTCCCCAACATCACCAATGTGGACATGGGCGCCACCATCAACCAAATACAAAAGGTCTTGGGGCAGGTAATTGGTGCGGTGGAGTTTTTATTTGCCTTCACCTTGGCCGCGGGCTTGGTGGTGCTGTTTGCCGCTGTAACCGCCACCCGCGAAGAGCGCGCGCGTGAATACGCTGTGCTACGGGCACTGGGTGCAGGCAACCAGTTGCTACGCCAGGTGCAAACCGCTGAGCTCTTGGGCGTGGGTGCTTTGTCGGGCGCGCTGGCTGCTTTGGTGGCGGTGGCCATGGGCTGGGGCTTGGCGCGTTATGTGTTCGAGTTTGCTTGGACCGCGTCGCCATGGGTGCCGATGTTCGGTGTGCTAAGCGGTGCTTTATTGGCATGGGGTGCCGGTTGGTGGGGTTTGCGCGAAGTGCTGCGCCGCCCGGTGGTGGATACCTTACGGCAGGCGCTTTGAATTAATTGGTTAATTGTTAATTGGGGTCAGATCCCGATTATTTCAGTAGCACCACCAAAGCGCCGGCGCCACCCTCAGACCCTTTGGCTTGCACAAACGCCAGCACCTCGGTTTTTTGGACCAACCAGCGTTGCACCTTGGACTTGAGTACAGGCGTTTTGCCAGGGGAGCCCAAGCCCTTGCCATGCACCACCCTTACACAACGCCAACCGCGTTTGGTGGCGTCACGAATGAATTGCCCCAAAGCCTCACGGGCTTCATCACTTCTCAAACCGTGTAAATCGATTTGCCCTTGCAAGCTCCAATGGCCTTTGCGCAGCTTTTGGGTGACATCTGTACCAATGCCTTTGCTACGGTAGCTGAGCTCATCGTCGGTATCGAGCAGGGTGGACACATCGAAGTCGTCGCTGAGGCTTTCGCGCAGCACATTGACGTCATCAAGGCGTTGCTGCTGGGCCAAAGGCTTGGCAGGTTGCGGCGACAAGCTCACCCTTGGCGCATGGTCTAGGGTAGTCACCGCACCCACCGCACGCATGAACAAATTTTTCTCTGCATTGGCGCGGCGCTTCGCTTCAAGCCTTGCCGCTTCAAGCGCTGCAGCCTTTTCGGCCTTGGCTTGGAGTTGGGTCTTGATGGCTGCCAAGTCTTGCAAACTGCGTGCTTTCACCATGCGCCGTGCTCCGCCATGGACCAGCAGCGCCCAGGTCCCACAATGACATGGTCCAGCACCCGAATATCGACCAAGGCCAAAGCGGTTCGCAAGGCTTGGGTGAGCTTTTCATCTGCCTGCGAGGGGCGCACCTCGCCGCTGGGGTGATTGTGCGAAAAAATCACCGCGCAAGCACCGAGTAAAAGCGCCAGCTTGACCACTTCGCGCGGGTAGACCGAGGTTTGGTTCAAAGTTCCACTGAACATTTCTTCAAAGCGCAGCAAGCGGTTTTGCCCATCTAAGAACAAGACCCCAAACACCTCACGCGGTTGTTGGCCCAGTTGAAGTTGCAAAAAATGTTTGACGTTGTCGGGGTCGGTCATGATGTCGCGCACCCGCATTTTTTGCAGCAATGCGCGGCGTGATAACTCGACCACCGCCAACAACTGAGAGCGTCTGGCCAAGCCGCCTAAACCCTTGCTGCTGCGCAAATGCTCTGGGCTGGCATGCAACAAACCGGCCAAGCCTTGGAAGCGGTCGAGCAAACTTTGGGCGAGCTGTAACACGCTTTGGCCTGGCAAACCACTGCCCAGCAAGACCGACAGCAGTTCTACATCGGTCAGCGCTTGGCTACCCAGCGCAAGGAGTTTTTCGCGCGGGCGCATGGCTTTAGGCAAATCTTGCAGCTGCATGGGAAGGGGATGGGTCAAGAGCATGGAGGGTTTAAACGAGTCTCATCATCGCGGCTGTCCAAGAGTGCGCCAAGTGCACCAAGCCCGCTGGGTAATGTGATCCATGGCCCTTTCTACAATAGATTCAGTTTACAAAAGACCCACATGCAAGCAACCCCCACGATTCAAGCCGGCTCGTTTCTCACTTTGCACTACCGTCTCAGCGGTCCGCAAGGGGACATCATCAACACTTTTGGAGGTCCTGCTGCCACCTTGACGTTGGGAAACGCCGAGTTGGCGCCCGCCATCGAGGCTCGCTTGCTGGGCTTGGCTGAAGGTGAGCATGTTTCCTTTGACATGGCGGCAGGCGAGGCATTTGGTGAGCGTAACCCCGATATGTTGCAATGGGTGCCGAAGCAGTTGCTGTCAACCTTTGGCGACGCAGATGCTTCCTACTTGTTGGGCGAGGTGGTGGAGTTTCCCGCACCGAACAACGAAGGCAAGTACGCAGGTGCAGTCGTGCAAATAGGCGAGGATGCAATTTTGTTTGATTTCAACCATCCACTGGCGGGGCAAGCCGTCAGTTTGGAAGTCCAAGTGATAGGGGTGCTGTGAATGACTGATTTGCAAGAAATATTGTTGGCCGAGCCGCGAGGCTTTTGTGCTGGCGTGGACCGCGCTATCGACATCGTTGAGCACGCTTTGACCAAATTTGGTTCGCCCATTTATGTGCGTCACGAGATTGTCCACAACACCCACGTGGTCGACGACTTGCGTTCGCGTGGAGCCATCTTCATAGAAGACTTGAATGATGTGCCAGAAGGTGCAACCCTGGTGTTCAGCGCCCACGGTGTGCCCAAAGAAGTCGAGTACGAAGCAGTGCGCCGGGGTTTTCGCATCTTTGATGCCACCTGTCCGCTGGTCACCAAGGTGCATGTGGAAGTCGCCAAGCTGCACAAAGAAGGCTATGAATTCATCATGATCGGCCACAAAGGGCACCCCGAGGTGGAAGGCACCATGGGGCAACTCCCCAACGGTATCCATTTGGTGGAAGACGCAGATGACGTGTGGAAGGTCGATCCTGGGCAAACCAGCTTGTTGGCCGTGGTGACGCAAACCACCCTCAGTGTGGATGACGCCGCAGAGATCATGGCGGCTGTGAAAAAGCGCTTTCCGCAGGTGCGCGAACCCAAGCAGCAAGACATTTGCTATGCCACCCAAAACCGACAAGACGCTATCAAGGTCTTGAGCCCGCAGGTGGATGTGGTGATTGTGGTGGGCAGCCCCAGCAGCTCCAACAGCAACCGCTTGCGTGACGTGGCCGCAAAATACGGCACACCCAGTTACATGGTTGACCATGCAGGTGAACTTGACTCGGCTTGGCTGGAAGGCAAGCAGCGCATAGGCTTGACGGCTGGCGCGTCTGCCCCAGATATCTTGGTGCAGCAAGTCATCAGTCGCTTGCGCGAGTTGGGGGCCACGTCTGTGCGTACCCTCGATGGGGTGCAAGAAACGGTGAAGTTTCCCTTGCCCAAGGGCTTGCGAAACGACTGACGCCCTAGGCTCTCTACAATCCACTCATGCTAGATATCGCTTTACTCCGCAGAGACCTCCCCCAAGTGGTGGCTCGCCTGCAAACCCGCAAGAACCCCCAGCCATTTTTAGATGTGGATCAATTTCAAGCGCTGGAAAACGAACGAAAAACCCTGCAAACCCGCACCGAGGCATTACAAGCCAAGCGCAACAGCTTGTCCAAAGAGGTCGGTCAGCGCAAAGCCAAAGGCGAATCGGCTGACGACATCATGGCCGAGGTCGGGCAACTCAAAGACGAGCTTGACGCCTCTGCCATAAAGTTAGATGTTTTGCAAAGTGAGTTGAACCAACTGCTTTTGGCTGTGCCCAATTTGCCGCAAGACAGCGTGCCTGTGGGCAGCGATGAGCATGGCAATGTGGAGTTACGCCGTTGGAGTCCCACCGGCACAGAGCCCACACCCCTTGGCTTCACCCCCAAAGACCATGTCGATTTGGGTGAGCCTTTGGGCTTAGATTTTGAAATGGGCGTCAAGCTCTCCGGCTCGCGCTTTGCAGTGATGCAAGGTCAAATTGCCCGCTTGCACCGCGCTTTGGCGCAATTCATGTTGGATGTGCAAACCCAAGAGCATGGCTATACCGAGTGCTACACGCCTTACATCGTCAACGCCGACAGTTTGCGTGGCACGGGCCAGTTGCCCAAGTTTGAGGAAGATTTGTTTGCTGCCAAAAAAGGCGGTCAAGATGGCGACACAGATGGTCAAGCGCTGTACTTGATTCCCACCAGCGAAGTCCCTTTGACCAATTTTGTGCGTGACAAGGTGCTGGCTGAAAGCGAGTTGCCGCTGAAACTCACCGCGCACACGCCGTGTTTTCGCTCTGAAGCGGGCAGCCACGGCCGCGACACTCGCGGCATGATTCGCCAACACCAGTTTGACAAAGTCGAGATGGTGCAAATCGTGCATCCCGACCACAGCAATGTTGCCTTAGAAGAAATGACCGGCCACGCTGAAGCGATTTTGCAAAAGCTGGGTTTACCTTACCGCGTGATGGCTTTGTGTACCGCCGACATGGGTTTTGGTGCCGCACGTACCCACGATTTGGAAGTCTGGTTACCTGCACAAAACACCTACCGCGAAATCAGTTCATGCTCCAACTGCGAAACCTTTCAGTCGCGCCGTATGCAAGCACGCTTTAAAAACGCGCAAGGCAAAAACGAGTTGGTCCATACTTTGAACGGCTCTGGTTTGGCGGTAGGCCGTACCTTGGTTGCAGTGCTAGAAAACTACCAACAAGCTGATGGCAGTGTGGTCGTTCCAGAGGTTCTTCGTCCCTATATGGGCAATGTTCAGCGTCTTTCACCTTAAACCCTTTAAAGGACTTCTCATGCGCTTTTTACCCGTTGTTGTAAGTACGGTTTTGCTGACGCTGGTGGCTTGCGCCAATATGCCCATGGGGGCAGGCAGAACGTCTTCCAGCGTGGATATGTCAGGGGCAGATTTGCTGGGGCAAACCCAGTTGCCGCCAGGCGCTCGTATCTTGCATGAGCAGTCTCTGGTGATTGGTACCGGTGAAAACTGGGTCGGTCGTGTGGTGATGGATTCAGCCCGCGACACCACCTCTGCCTACAGCTATTTCCTAGAAAACTACCCCAGCCAAGGCTGGACATTGTTGTCAGCCATTCGAGCCAAGTCCAGTGTGCTGGTGTTTAACAAAGGCGAGCGCAATGTCACCATTGAAATCCAAGAAGGCAATCCCTTGGCCGGTGGCTCGGCTATGGTGATTTTGACGCTGGCACCGCGCAGTGCCAATGTGGCGTCTCCCGCTGCCGCAGTTAAAAAACCTGTACCTGTAGAGGACGCGGTTTCTACCAAGCCTTGAAGCTTTAAAATTTCAGCCCTATCGACAGTCAGGAAAGATGGCAGAGTGGTCGAATGCACCGGATTCGAAATCCGGCGTACAGGTTTACCTGTACCGAGGGTTCGAATCCCTCTCTTT
>Ga0209357_1000192_pt1 | contig 22906 bp, 15 predicted proteins | sample LauGreFBDMM110SD_2_FD_187573 | JGI IMG/M metagenome (GOLD analysis project Ga0209357, IMG submission 187573) | Freshwater lake microbial communities from Lake Michigan, USA - Fa13.BD.MM110.SD (SPAdes) (version 3) | ecosystem: Environmental > Aquatic > Freshwater > Lake | place: Lake Michigan... | reverse complement strand
GATCATTGTTCACGGGGATGGCGCGCATGGTAGGGAGAAAATCGGAATGAAACCACTCGTCCGTCTCTGGAACGAGCAATACTCCCTTGGAAACCGACGCTTGGTTCAGATCGACGACGAGGTGTTTTACGAGCACGTGCTTGGGAAAACGCTTGTAATGCTTAGCAGTTAGGTAGTAGGCGCAAGAGTCTACCAGCCCACGCATGCTTTGTTCAGCGTCCGACATTGGATGAGTGAGATCGGGAAACGTGCTTAAATACCAGCAATGAGCCGCTATTTTTGCACTGATCAACCAAGGGGATGGAATTTTGCGACGATAAGCTCGGCAACCGTCGAAATTTGGACCTCGGTCATGTCCTTGCCCTCTGTCATGAATTGGCGCAGGACATTCTGCAGGTCTGCGAGATCTTTCTGCACGGGAATGGCGCACATTGTAGGGAGAAAGGTGGAATGAAACCACTCGTCTGTATCCGGAACGAGCAATACGTCAGTAGAAGCCAACGCTTGCTTCAGATCGACGGCGATATGCTTCGTGGCCATGCGCTTGCCATCCATGCTCTGGTAAACTGGGGCACTGAGGTAGTAGACACAACAATCTACCAGATTTCTCACGGTTTGGTCAATGTCCGACATTGGAAGATGGGAACGGCTCCTGGAATAAACGAGACGTATTACTGAAATACACGACAAAGAAGAAGAGACAGAATGATGTCTGTGTGTGGATCCCGAGTCATGCAACAGGGCGATGAACTTATACACGGAGAATGATAAGAAGACGCCCACTGGAGTACTCAGGGACCAAGGACTGGTTTAGTAGAACTTTGTCATCGACTGTATTTAAGGCGGGTGATATACTCGTGTGTTCAATGAGTTGAACTGCTTATTCCGCTAATAGCTGGACTCACCCTCTCGTGGGCCGTACGAGCAGGGGGAAAGGTCTAGCATGACGCGAAGCAGGGGCGAAAAAGCCCCTGAAACATCTTTTAGATGCGAGTCTATATGTTATTGTATGAGATTTTACAGTCTCGTGGTATTAAAAACATGTCTAATGAGGCTCTAAGACATCCCGCGGGTCATGGAAGAGGGTTTGATGTGGGTGGAAGACCTCGAACAGCATGTTAAAAATAGGTTGGAACGCGGAGAGAACGGGGATTTCGTGTTCGAATCGCTGCAATTTGATGAAAATTGGTTCTCGTGTGTCGATAATCCGCTTGGTTTCGCGCAATGGGGGTATCTCGTGAACCCGTATGCGTTTGAAAACGCGCTCCGTGGGACCAAATACGACCCTTTTCCGGGGTTTGTGGTCTGTCAAACAGCTAAATTGACAGGTTCGCACCCATTTCTAAGGTTGGATTGGGAATTCACCGTACAATATCTGTTATCAGCGTGTGACGGTGACGGGATTATGGTTGAAATACGCTGGTTTCCACTGGTCCTAATCCAGGACGATACAAAAAAGACGCTAAACGCGTCGTAGAGGACGCCGTGGAGTGGAAACGCAAAGGATGTCAGTTGATTTGACCCGTTATATGATCAACTTATCGGACGAAGAGGTTGATCTTTTGAACGAGGCCCATTTCAAATGGACAGACCCTGAGAATTTCCCAGATGAAAAGGTGGAAAGAGTCAAATCCATCATGCGCGTTGCATTCGGGCTCCAGGATGAAACGCGCGTAGTGGGGATCACGTTGCAGGACGCGATCGTTCTGCAGTCTGATGGTGACGACAAGACATTCTATGCGTTTGTTAAAAAGGAGCAGACAAAGGATGATGAAGGTGAGAGACCCGAGTGGGAGGCCATGAAACTGGGGAGCGGGTTGGGAACAATCATGTTCTACAAGAATTCATCCTTCAGAATGGTGTTGGAAATGCTGGATCTCGCCCGTGACCTCACGGTATTGGATCCCTCACATTAAACAAATCTATTGCGAGGTCTCCAGTTTACATATATAGGTTGAAAAGTGGTGTATCGATGACTGAGCATGCCCAGGGGGGCGCTCGTGCATACGTCACTTTGTGTGGCGTTTTTTACGTTATTTGCGACGGTGCCTGGAGGTGCCTGGACGATTACCACTGTAACATACCAGATCACTGATGCGGATGAGAGTATGACAAGCCAGGTGATAGGAGTAGCGCTAAACAAAGACGTGACCGTGGACACAGTGGACCTAACTCCACTCGAAGACACTAGAGTAGTCCCTGAGACTTGTCCAGCCGGGTCTTATTCTACTCTAAATTCATCCACATGTACGAAATGTCCCGCAGGGACGTACTCGCCCACGACATCGGCTGTGAGCCAGGACGCTTGCATAGGGTGCGAGGCCGGGTCGTATTCAGGGGCGAGCGGGGCTTCGTCTTCGGATACGTGTATGCTCTGTGCTGTTGACGAGTATTCCACTGTAGTAGGAGGGGCTAGCTCTGCTGTGTGTGAGACCTGCCCCACGAATTCACATAGTCCCGCGGGGAGCCAGAGCATTTCCGCCTGTGTGTGCGACCCTGGATACGTAGGACCTAACGGGGGCCCGTGTAGTGCGTGTGAGGCAGACGTGTGGTGTCTTTACGGACGCAAGAACCCATGTCCGTTGAACTCTGAGAGTCCTGTGAGATCCTCGCGTCTCAGTGAATGCCTGTGCAGTCCAGGTTTCTACGGGGATTCGACGCTGCCCACACCGGATAGCGCTACGATATGCAAGATCTGCAAGGAGAATCACTTCTGTCCGGGAGGGGCGGTGAACTATACAGTGGCCTGTGCTGATGGTAAGTACGCTCTACCCGGTGCCGACGAAGTGGGAGATTGTATGTGCCCCGATCACGCAGAGTCTCGGCAGATGTCATCCATGTCGAAGCAATGTGTATGTAAGAGCGGGTATTACAAACTGTACACTCCAATGGCTCTTCTCGGGGGATGGAGATGTGAGTTGTGTATGCCTGGAGAATTCTGCTACGACAACAGTAATCGAACTTGCCCTCCACATTCAGTGTCTGATGGGTTGGCGAGGAATGTCCTTGATTGCTATTGTAAGGCCGGTTTCGCCAACGCTTCGATGCAAACAGAGCAGAAACTGTGTGTGGACTGCCCGGCTGGCTACTACTGTGAAGGGAAGGGGGAGAAGGTACGATGTGTGGATAATGCCGTGTCTCCACCACAATCGAGTGGTCCCACCCAATGTTTCTGCGACTGGGGATGGGAGGGAATCGAAAACGAGGTCTGTGTCGCTTGTCAATCTCCGACGTTCTGTTACAGCGGGATCCTAGCGCAATGTTCGGAGGGGACATACAGCGAGCCGTTGTCTTGGGACCGAACCAACTGCTCCTGTATTGCTGGACGCTGGGGTCCGACTGGAGGTCCTTGTGTGAAATGCCCGGTTGGTAAGTACAAGCTCCAACCTGGATGTATTTCATGTAGCGACACGGTCGATGCGGATTGCGTCAAATGTGCGGAAGGCACATCGTCTAACGTGGAAGGGAGAGACAGTGTGTGTGACCCGTGCCCTAACGGGACCTACTCAGGCCCTGCCGGTGCTACAGAGTGTCTCCCGTGTCCTGTAGGTACATATTCACACGGACGGGCCAAAGTTTGCACGAAATGCCCCCTTGGTTGGTGGGCGGAACAAGGGTCGACAAAATGCACTCCATGTCCGCGCAACACATATCTGGACCAAGAAGGGAAAGGGTCTGTAGAAGACTGTATACCATGCCCGCTTGGGACAGTCTCGTCTCTACTGGGTAACTCGGATCCTGCGTGCAGCGCCTGCCCCCCAGGGACGTACCAGTTGGATGGAGTGTGTACAGAGTGCCCTGCTGGGACTTATTCCCGTTCAGCCTCGATACTGTGCAAAGACTGCCTAGCTGGGACCTATTCCGAGGGAGGGGCTACAACGTGCGACAGTTGCGACACGGGAGCCTACTCTAGTACGAATGCCAGCTCGGAATGTCAGTACTGCCCTCCTGGGTCGTACACGGAATACCCTGGTTCGAGTGTGTGCACGTTATGCGCTGTGGGTTACTATGTGGAGTATCAAGGGGCTGATTCCTGTGCAATGTGCAAGCGCGGTGAATTCGCTGCAGAGGGCGCGTCTGAGGTGAGTCTCTTTTTCTTTATGTTATTTATTCACTGTGCGTGATCGATACACCGTGCCCGCAGTGTACACCGTGTCCGAAAGGAAGCTGGACCCAATCATCGATCGGTGCAGCGGCCGAATGCAACGCGTGTGGGACAGGGACGTACTCTGTCACACTAGGCGCGACTACGTCGGAGGCGTGTACAGCGTGTGCTGGTGGGACGTTCTCCGTTTCTACCCGCGCTGACCAGGTGAGTGTTAGGGTTTTAGTGGAAAATATCAACTTGCAAAGCTGAAAGAACCATCGCCCCCGCGTCGTACAAGGTGCGAACCTTCATCCCAATCATTGCCACTGTCCGAGTCATCGGAACGTGGGTTCATATCCGGATTTCTCGAGTCATTGGAACGTGGGTTCATATCCGGATTTCTCGAGTCATTGGAACGTGGGTTCATATCCGGATTTCTCGGTGACGGAGTGTCGCGGTGTTGATCACCTGGCTCGCTTTCTGAATACTCAAATGATCCGTCTCTGTTTTCTTCGTCATTACTCGAATATGAATACCCCCAAGATGGAACACGTGATACAGGAGAAGGGGTTGTATTCAACCCAATTCTCTCCTTGATCAGTTCAATTATTTGCATGACATCAGAGAGGGTATCGCATTCACGACTTGAATCCCTTGCTAACCGCTCCATGTTTTTTTCGTGCTTATCGATTTCAGACACTAGCCTCTGAACCACCTTGCCTTGCTCCTCGTCCTTCTCAACATGTGACCTGAGCAAAGATTCTGTGTCGACAAGACTTTCTGATAACTCTCCCAGATTCTGGATGGTGTTACGCATAGTCTCTTCTATTTTGGCACAATGTAGCTTGTTTTTCGATAATCTCTCGTCGACCTTGTCTATGTACTTTGTTAGGTCATCCAATCTGTGCAAAGCATTCCCTGTCCTCTTGTTTAAGTTGTTCAACGTCTCTCTTAGCCCACGTATCTCTTCTTCTAGTGCACTAACAGCGGTATCCATTTTTTTCTCTGTTATTTGAATCTTTTGATCCATTCTGGCATTACATTTCTCACAAGAGCTCTTGGAAGGCCACATGTCCAGGTGAGCCATTGCATCCATTGAGTCGTAGTCACGATTCATTCGGATATCTAACCGGATGATATAAGCCATCATCCTAAATAGCGGGCTAGCCTGCTCTTTATGGGTCGCAAAGGACACATCCGGTGGCTGCGTCGCTCAGTTCGTTAATCACCTCTAGCATGGCCTTAGCGTGTCGAACCGACTGCTGTAGATCAAGCAGACGCACCTCAAAGGCGGCACCAAGTGTCTTCCCGAGCTCTCCTTCAGATCTGTTGTTGAGATCATCGAATTGGGGCTTGAACTCGTTAACGACGAGTGTCGTGTTCTGTTTTCCCATGGCGCTGTAGATACGCGTCGAAAGGTCGATCATGTCTTCGGGGAGATGACTTTTGTCGTGTGCTACCAGCGGGTGGGCAGTGCGTGGAGAAGACCCATCTTTCTCATCTACCGCTTGTGTGTGAGGCACACCGTGGCGCATAAGTTTGGGTTTCTCGCCGACCACATGGGGTTTTCTAGGAACACGGGCTTCAGTGGAGGCGATCAAGAGCAGTGACAGGCACAAAAGGATAGGTAGATGGCTTGGTCTCAAACATAGGGTCTGATACATCAGTCCTTGTGTTCGAGACATCCATTCAGAAGGTTGGCTAAATACAAGGTAAGAGGGGGTGGAATCAATCTGCCTCAAACGCCCAGACCTCTGCTGGGCTAACTCCAGCTTGCGCGAGACGTTTTCTAGACGTCTGTCTAGGTACCCATTGACAACGCTGGCATGCAGAGCGAACATACGTGTCACCCGCGGGGGCATGGCTTATATTTACCCGAATGCTTTTGCAGGAAACAACGTGTATCGCATGCGACGCTGGGAGCTACGCCCCCGCACGGTCAAGTGTGTGCCTGGAGTGCGTCCCTGGAACTGCAAGCGTTGCCCGGTCAAGTACGTGTACTCAGTGCCAAGCGGGGAAGTACTCGTGGGAGGCAGAGAGTGTGTGTCATCCCTGCGACGCGGGTGAATATTCGGAGCCTGGTGCTGGGAACTGTACTATCTGTGCAGCTGGGACTTTCTCAGAAGAGTCCAGTCCAAACTGCGAGCCATGTCCCCGGGGACGGTTTTCCAGGGCTCGGTCTGGGGAATGTACGGCCTGCGCCCCCGGTCTATATGCTTCCAACGAAGGCCAAGAGACGTGCGACCAATGTAGAGCGGGGAGTTTCTCTCTCGAACGGGCGTCACTTTGCACAAGTTGTGCGCCAGGGAGTTTCTCCGGAGCTAGCCAATCGCGCTGTCAGGTATGCCCCGCCGGGACGTTCTCCCAGGAGTACGGTCAAAGCGTGTGCGGAATGTGCCCTGGGGGGTCGGTCTCAAATCTCAACGCGACACGGTGCAGCATATGTCCTTCAGGGACATTTTCCCCCTCACCCGGACTATCGCAGTGTCAAACATGCCCTTCTGGTGAATTCTCGAAGGAGGGGGCCTTGGAATGCGCTGATTGCCCTGAAGGAACATTTGCGGGTGTTGGTAAAGCAGACTGTGCCCCTTGCCTACCTGGGACGTATGCCCGGACCGCCGCTGCGTCAGTGTGTCTTAATTGCACCGCTGGGTCGTTTTCAGGGACCATGGCATCCACGTGCAGCGCCTGCACCGCTGGACAGTACTCTGACACAAGTGCTTCCACTGGGTGCCTGGAGTGTGACACAGGGACATGGTCTTCGATGGAGAAAGCGACAGTGTGTGTCCAGTGCCCCCGCGGAACATTCTCGGAGGCCAGAGGGGCGGCACAGAACAGCACATGCCAATTATGTCCAAATGGGACGTATTCTCCGTGGATAGGTGCTGGTTCATACCTCGCGTGTGCGTGGTGTCCGGCAGGCAAGTTCGCGCCCGCTGGGTCTAGTGGCTGTTCGGTTTGCGAGGCCAATACGTTTAGCATGGTGTCTTCAGGGTCGTGTGTTGGATGCCCACCCTACTCGGACTCCCCGCCTGGGTCGACACTTTCGGGGTGTCTATGCAGGGCGGGATACAGGGTGCGGCGCGAGGCGAATGGCTCATTCACGTGCAATGGGTGTTCCCAAGGAACATATTCGACGCGGGTCAACTCCACAGCATGTTTGATGTGCGCTGCAGGGAAATATGGAAATTCAAGCCTAGGAACTACGGAAGCAGGAGCTTGTGTGCTGTGTCCACGCGGCCGATTCTCCTCTCAGCTCGGGGTGGACCGGTGCGCCGTGTGTGAAGCCGGGTCGTATAACGAGGACGATGGACTCACTGGATGCATTTTATGTGCACAGGGCAGCTTTGCAAGGAATCAGTCGTCTAGTGGGTGTAGTTCGTGCGCCATTGGGAGCTTTGCAAACTCCACTGGCGCATCAGGGTGTACTCTCTGTCCGCCCGGGGAGGCTTCGTCTGAAGCATTGTTTCCTACTGGATGTAGGCGGTGTGAACCAGGAACGTACACTCCCAGCGCGGGAGCATCAGTATGCCTGCTATGCCCTGCTGGGACCTACTCCTCTGTATTCCGTGCGTCCAGTCTGAGTATGTGCCTTGGTTGCCCACCCGGTAAATACTCTGACGCGAAAGGGATGACATCAATATCGGGGTGCATGGACTGCCCCGAAGGCACCAGTAGCATGTCGGGAGCCACGGATTGTTTGGGTTGTCCACCTGGTACATTCCCTGACAAAATTTCAGGTGGATGTGCATCATGCCCGAAGAACAGTAGATCGGTCGAGAACGCCACCAGCGCCAGTGCGTGCATGTGTGGAGAGGGGTTATACAAGGCTTACAACGCGAAGGCGCATGGCGGGGTCCTGACGTATCGAGACGACGAGCTTGGGAGGAAATATGCGGTACACACGTTTGCGGTATGGGGGCAGCAGTTCACGGTGATGAAGCCGGTGATGTTGGCGATGACATGTGCCAACGGTGGGGTCTGGCCATCGACATTCCTAGACGCAGACACATATTACATCAACTCGGAGGGGATGGAATCGTGCGAACTCCCTTTGTCCATCCAGTACACAGTGGACGTGGCGCCCGACCCAACCGAGACTACTACGTACTTCCAATGCAGACAGTGTCAGGCAGGCACCTTCTCTGACATGGCGGGTGTCGATCAGTGTAACATGTGCTGGGAAGGGACATACCAGGATCAACTTGGTGCGACTCAGTGTCAAAACTGTCCTGCTGGAACTGTTGCAGGGCGTGGGATGACACAGTGCACAGCGTGTCCCATGCACACATACCAGGATAATAATCAGTGCCTTGCATGCGCAGCGGGGAAATTTACTATCACCACCGGCTCCACCTCGTGTGTAGGATGCCCTCCGGATACATGGAGTGATGGTGGGACGAATGGATGCAGGCAATGTCCCCCGTGGTCCCGTAGCTCCGGAGGCACGGGGCCCACTGGATGCTTATGTTATGAGGGCTTATTCTTGGACATATCATCATTCGAAGGGGATGGAGGAAGCTTCATGGGGTGCATGCAATGTCCCGCCGGTTCGTTTTCTGGGAAAAATTCTAATATGTGCACCCTCTGTCCCTCGGGGACGTATGGAGACCGTGATGCCATGGGGGCATGCATCCCATGCCCTGCTGGTCAGGTGTCTCTACCCGGGAGCACAGGGTGTTCTCCGTGTGTACTCCCACAGATTCCTACCAGTGACGGCCGCGCATGCCAAGACTGTCCCAAAGGGATGGTGTGTCAGGAGGATGGTGAGGTGATCACATGCCCCTCTGGCACATACGGGCCTTTCACTGGGGCCACTTCCTTGGACCAGTGTCTGACATGTCCACCGAATCAGGTTTGCAGCGAACCCTCGGTTGCAGAGAGCTGTCCACCGAATACGCATTCGAAGCCCGGGTCTACGAGTATGCTGCAGTGTGAATGTGACTTTGGTTTCGAGTGTATGTACACAAAATCTTTGAGAGGGAAGGTGGTTCTACCTGTCGAACCTGAATCATTCGACGGAGATATGCGTCAGTCGTTCGTACAGGCTATTGCGGATGCGGCTGGGGTATCTCCTGATCGCGTAAGGATCATCTCTATCGAACGTGCCGCCGGGACATCAATGAGAGCGATAGGAGGAAGAGTGGGACCACACACGGAACAACGAACGCAAGTGATGATACGTGTTATGGGAGTAACATCCCTCAAAGGGGTGAGGAATGTGCTACAGAAACATGGGTTCCCTCGGGCTGTCGTCAAGACCAGGGTATCCTTGGATCACCACGTGGAGGCGCGACGACGACCGTCTCGTGAGGGGGGTTATGTAGGAGGGTGGATTTAGAGGGTCTGTCTGAGTATTTAACTAGAGGCTGACAGCTGTGGATATCTTTTGACCAGCAAATGATGAACACTGCGCAGGACGATAACGTCGCCACGCCGCCGAGCACTCCCCCGGCAACGCCCATGAAGCGTCCCGCCGGTGCAGCTGTCTCTCCGCAAGGGGCTCCCAAGCGACCCTGCTCTGTTCTCCGTCCGCGGAACCATTTCCTGCGCAATGAGTTTACTGATTAAACTGATTGTATACCCTCGCTCGTATACAAATCGCGAAGGAAATCCGCGTAGTATCCTGCAAATATTGTGCGTTCTGTCTCCTCTACGTCCCTTTGCGGGATTTCGTCCACTAAAAATTGCCCTTCCTCTAGTATCACGGAGAGCGGCCCGCGCGAGACGACGTGTGTTTGGCCCAGATCCTGGAATATGAAAGTCCAGGAGACGGTCAAACTTTTCGAGTGACTATCTTCGTCCAGATCTATGTTGAGGTGTGTGTAGATTCCCGTCCTAAAATATTTTTCCTGTATGTACGCGGTGTAATAACGCAAATCCTCGTCGTTCATCGAGACAGGGCCGCGCTATCGGCTCGTTTTAGCAATCCTAAGTATGTGTACTGCAATTCATATTAAAGGCACGTGGATCAAATGAGTCGACTGAAATGAGTGCAAGAACTCGTCACATGTCACCCGACAGTGTACACTTGCACGCGGTCGAACATTAGTAACCGCCCTAAGCGTGTGTCTATGTCCAAGTTCAAGTCCAAGGGCAAGTGACTAAAACCAACCCACTTTTCGCCGGCTTTCTCATGTATATTACAAAATTGTATCCCATGTCCCGTGTGCGCATGCTTTGCGGGCGGTGTCCTCGTGAAGTCTTTCTCTCTCTCGCAATAACGGTTTCGTTCTCAGATCATCTCAAAGCAGCATCTGTCGTTCAACATGGCGGAGGGGACGCAGCATGTCCCCAAGGAACGTACGTGGACCCAGGAGGCAGATGCTCGTGGTGTAGGGAAGGTACTTTCCAGGACGAAGTAGGGGCTAGAAAGTGCAAGGAATGCAGGCCAGGTACTGTATCCAGAGAAATCGCCGCGGTCTCGCCGATGGTATGTAAAAACTGCCCCGCCGGTACGTACGCGGCGAGCCTATCCACGTGTCTCCAATGTCCCATGAACACGAATTCTCCTCCTGGTGCTGTCACGATCAGAGAATGCTTACCTCATCCTGGATACTACGGGCAGCCTGGGGGGGTGGCTATAGCATGCGCTGCAAACTTTTACTGTGTAGAAGGGACATCAGTGCCCACTCCCTGCCCTCCCGGTATGACTGCTGCCCCTGCGGCGTCCGCGTGTGCTCCAGGCGTGGAGAATGTCGTGCTATTCGACTGGGTCTTTGCCTTGGTGTGGGTAGCCCTTTTCCTATCCGGTGCGATATGGATGGGAGCGTACAAGATGCTCAAGACGTGCTACCACGCACCCGTGTATCCCAAAACTATCCATATACACATCATGCGGGCGTAGCTAACAAAATAGGTGCGATATCGTATAAACGTGTGTATAGACATAAGGGAGCGCTGGCCATGGTGAGTAAGGAAGATTTCCTCGCGTATACCCACATCAAAGCATTCGACGTGATCAGCAACGGAAACTTCAAACGCCATCTGAGCAACTCGCGAGAGGCCGGTGATAAATGGGCGATCGACATGAACAACGGACAGGCCGCGGTGCAGGCGAAAATACGGGAGGTGTTTGCGATCGTATCACAGCTGTCAGGCCCTCAAACAGAGCGAGTACAGCGCGTATGCAAGGACGTCATGTCGTGTGCGCAGCCGCCCATCAAGATCCTGACTGGGTTCAATGTATGCTACCTTACTGGTGTCTCGTCGGAGCATTGCATCGACCTGACACGACCCGGCAAGAACACGCGCGAAATCATGGTGCACCCACGGTTCAGATACTTCTTCATGTTTCTATGGTCGGTTGCGAAATCCGAGTACATCATTCGCGCGTGTGCCAAACAATGGACCGAGACTCTCGCTGAACCCCCATGTCCCAAGACCTATACACGTCTATGCGAGGACTACCACGCGGGAAACCTCGTGACCAACGAGCGGTTACACCTCCTGTTCGTGAAGGCAGTGGAATACGTCATGGCATCTCTGCGGGTGTTCAAAGACTCGTGGGCCCTCGAGCGGAGCCTACAGCCTCCTCCATGGTATTTCGACGACGACAAACACGACGATAATGTCCCTGTCGCAAGCCCTTGCAAAAAAAAGAGGACGAAACTGTCAGAAGGAGACCCATCTGCAGCATAGAGCAGGCGCGGATCAGGCTTAATGGAACTTTGTCACAGTTACCAGCACATCATGATTCCACTACGAGCTACACAGCGGTATACCTGGGAGAGAATCAGGGATCTATGTAAACGTAAGACAGGCCCTTTCTGGCTACGCGTGGAAGGCACGTTGATACCCCTGGAATCAGAGGTAGCGTTAGAGACTGGGTGTAAGGTATGTTCTGCATACCACGACTGGGTGGCATACAATGCGCCACACTGTGATGGGTTCGATGAAGACATACTTACAGTAGAGGAGAGCGAGGGGAACAGGGAAACACTTGACAAACAAAAACAGCGCGATTCTCCATGAACGAACGAGGCGTATACGAGAAAAATACTAAAGGGGAAACAGCATATGCAGTATGCAGTGTGGTATCGTGTGCGTAGACCATTTCGATACCCTTCATGTCGCGCATGCACATGGGAGGTTTTTGACTCAGGGGAGGCTGGGTGTTTGAAATGCGGCAGGCATCACGTATGTCACACGAATGCAGTGGACTGCACCTGCCCTCTAATCGAGTGTGACGATCGAACCAGAGTATGCTCTATTACGGGGCTGGTACTGCGTGAAGTGCGTCACGCGAAAGAGGAATTCTCTGACTGTGTGCTGTGTCCTGATAACGTACCATCGTGCAAAAATGGGCATTCGCTCGCGGTGGGGTACGAGGAGGTCTTGCATGCTACACAAGGGTTTCTGTGTGGCAGAAAAGCCAGAATATGCAGAGAGACTGAGAACGCCAAGCAAAATCTGCGCCTATGCAATCACATGCTCAGGCAAATGAAAAACTTCAAGCTGGCACGACCAGGGCAACAACCAAACGTATGTGTAATCCTCGGCTCGGCCGTGTCACAAGAGAAATACTGGCGTTTTATTGAACAAGCCAGCGACGAATTGGTATTCAAGGCGGCACAAGCGGTGCACGAATGCATGGTCGCCATGCTAAGGAGAGGGTTGAAAATAACGCCGGGGGGGCGCACGCGCGATATAGTATGTGGCTTGCTGTACATGTTGAAACACGGATTGTTCTACCATGAGCGTATGATTCTTTCTCACATACCCGAGGTCGAGCGATGCCTGCCGCATGAGAACAAAGTGGAAGCCTACTTTGGCGTATCCAGTAAAGTCATTTGCATGACCGAAAACGAAGTAAAGCTGATTTTCAGAGAATCATTCCAAGGGTGAGTCGTATTGCTGCATTGAATAAATCAGAGTCGTGTTCACGGCATGAACACGTTGCATAAACCTAAGCATTCACGAGCCCTTTGGTCGAAGTCAATGTCCTGTGGTATGATTGGCGGAACGGGGTCAATGCGTCTGCACACTCTAGATCTTCTTCCATTGTTATGTTGGAAGAGAGGTCATCCATACCGAACCCGACCACGATGTTACGGAAGTCTGCAGAGCCAGCAGTGTGGTGACCCGGTGACCGATCCTCGAAAGGATCATCTCCTTCACTGTCCGGAGGGGCATGATCCGGTAAAACTATCGCTGTAGGTACCAAAGGGTCCTGGGGGGTGGTATCAAACATTACATCCGTAACATCTTTGGCCGCTGTCCATAGAGCAAACTTAACACAACAGGCGAGGGCAGCCAACGCCAGGACACACGTGAGTATGACTGTGACGCACACCCACATGATATCCAATGGCACGGGGGTGGGGATACACCGAACTCGCGCGGTGGAATCTGCAAATTCCGCTGCCGTGAATCCGGGGAGACAAAACATGTCATAGCAATCTGCGCCAGGAACGGAGTGCGGGGGGAGTGCCACATAGGTCCCGTTACGCGAGAAAAAATAACCGTCTGGGCAGGGGCGTGGTGGATCGCCTGTGTCATTGACAAAGGATAGCTGACCGCGCTCGATGGTGATGAAAGACTGATTAAAAGCCGTGTCTCCCGTCACAGGTCTGCGAGCGAGACTACGTTGAAACCGGTCAGCGAGCCACCCACCCATAAGGACTAGGTTAGCCTGGCGTACTCTGGGCAGACTTTCCATCGCAATGGTGAGTTTGAGCGTCCCCTTTGTACCCCCCTCTTTCAAGATTACACGTCGTGTGGCAACCTGCAGACTACACGCGATCTGCCCGATGATGCCGTGTATCTCGGAGTCTTGAAGGAATGCTGTGATATTTGCATGGAGACCAGGCGGTATCGTAATATCGTATGAGGCAAGGAAGGTCGCGGTCTGCGTGGCTGAGCGAGGGCATACCGGGAGAGGGTGTCCCACATCAATGGAAGACGTAAGACTCCACAGCCATGGGGATGCTGGGGAGGTCGATGTGGTCACAGCAAAGGAGAGGCTCAGGCTCATCACGGGGATCTGTTGCCGCAGCTCTACAGTGTACAAGCCGTCTAAAACCCGTGTGGCGGTGACCCATCTACCCCCAGTCCGAGCGTCGACGGTGGAGTCGGGGATGTCCAGTCTATCTGTATGGATAAGGACGCGAATGGCTGTGGTATTTCCTGGCACTGGCACCAGGAACCGGTTGGTGACGAAAAAAATAATCGACAACTCGAAGTCATTAGAGTATACACGTGTATCTATGAGCGGTTGTCTGCCAACTAAGAGCGCCAGCTGAAAGACTGTATCCCGAACTGTAGCTCCACTGGGTAGAACGAAGAGCGCGCTGAAGGTCTTGGACAGTACAGATGTGTCCACAACAGGGAGAGGGTTAGCCATCATGAGGGGGACGGTCTGATTAGCTTCAGGTACATTATTACCCGAAAGGCCTAGCAACACACCGGCGCGTATTGGGGAGCGTCGAACGGACATCCCGTCAAATACTTCGACAAATCCCCAAAGGATGGTGACGGCGCTCTGCGGCACCAAACTCACGAGATCCAGTGTGGTAGCCGATATAGGTGTAGCGAACGCACCTGCCACAATGATTTCCCCTGTGGCAGGAGAAGGTTGATTGAAGACACAATCGGAAAAAACAGGCATTCCTGGTAGGGGGTTACAGGAAGCGAAGCCCAACGCGTCTGTACGAACCTGCACAAAAAAAGCAAAGAGGGGGCTTGGAGCAACAAGGACAAGGTCGAGACGGTCTCTTTTCCGTCTGATTTCCATGTCGGGGATCCCGTCTTCGGCGACGACGCGTGTGCGTACCAAAGATGACACGGAAATGTCTGCTGGACTCAGCGGAGGGCATGCGGGGATGAATGCACGTAGGGTATCCAAACCATCATCGAAGCTCGTCTCGCGGATTATCAAATGGCGATGGCTCTCATCCAAGTAAAAATATCGCGTGGAATCGGTTGTAAACAAGGCCAGTGATACGACATCGATGACGGTGTTGTCCGTGCTCATTGTGCCGTTCAACACAAGGGGGAAAAGGGTGGTGTCTCGTACTCCGGCCAGATCATACACGGTGGGGGCCGATACTGTGTTCACAACCACACTCTCATCGTGGACAGTGATTTCAAAAAACGCTGACAGACCCCTGGCACTGACGGTGATCTCCGTGGTTCCAACCGAAAGGCCTGTCAGAACATTGTGCTTGGACACTGGGGATGCCACATGGGCGCGTGATGAATGTATCGCTATTTCATCGGTGATGTCCACTGTGCGCTGACCGTCTGACAGCATTAGGGTGGCCGTGATCGAGGTGCTCTGGAAAAGCGAGGGAGAGCAGTGGATCCTGTAGAGAGATGTGGGTCCATTTACCCGCAATGCAACAGCGGTCACCATGGTGACGTGTACTGAGGCCTCTACGACGACGAGGCTCTTAGGGTGTGTGTATCTGAACACAATGACCGTGTTACCCGACGCTGGTGCAAGAGAAGTCAAGGTCCACACAGCCGACGAGTGATTGTACTGGAGGAATGTGGGCTCGTGGTCTACTCGCATAGCCGAATCGTCGAGACGTGAGACATTGACACGTACACGCCCATCTGCCAACAGCACAGTGGGAGGAGGAAGCACGAAGGATGTCTGGAAAAGGCGATGGCCATACATATTCGATGAAGGACCAGCTAATAAAACGTCACAGCACACTTCAAGAGCCGTGGGAGTCAATGGAAGGATCGTGCCTTTCACTACTGTGCTAACTCCTTGATACATCACCTTTACCAAAGGAATATCCACCCCACCTCCTCCGGCCATCGGTGATATGAAGATGGATCCATCCAGATGCGACACCGTCAAGTCATTGCTCTCAGATGTAACTGATATCCCGTCGACGCCGGGCGTAGGATCCAGTAAAAACGAGTACTCTCCACTGTAAACTACTCGCACAAGGAGGTAGAATGTACTGCCTGCAATCAGGGGGTTGGTAGCGTTCGGTGGACGAAAGATCGCAATGGACGCGAATGGGGAGTGTTGGGAAGCCAGCTCGATGGATGTAAAAACTGTGCAGAGCAAACGGTCAGGGGGATTCAAAGCTGTTGTCACATTCAAGTGTGCCATGCTTAATCCGTTCCCAAAACTCACCACGGCAGGCCCTGCAAGCACTCCCCTGATACTGTCACGGGAGATCACGAGGGCGTTTCTAGGCGCGCTGGTAATCAATCCTTCTCTTACGGCACTCTCTGTGACAGTGACGTTGTATTGATCGGCCATGTCACACAAAAGTCTCCACTGTGTCCTGTGACCCACTGAAACAATTGCACGTTGGATGACCAGCTTGGCAGCAACAGGGATCAACAATTTGATCTCTGGTCGCACAGCGTATCCGAACGCCTGCAGGACGCATGGGTATGATCTGCAATCCAACGTCATGCGGCCTCTTTCTGTGCCGTCAGCCTCGTATGCCACCACATCCACCTTACAAATCTCATCTCGTGCGTTCGGTACGAGTCTTGACCAGAGGACCACTCCCGAGGTACACCATGGAGTCAGATGTACATCAGTGACAGGGGCACGCACCCCCCTGATCACATGCTGTAAGAACGGGTTGGTATTTGCTGTTGTAGTTGACGAGGTGTCCTTCATAGCCACGGTCACGGTGTGTGTTCCCTCGCCTACCACTCGGAACTCTAGCTCGACAATTCCGGGTCCCCCGTTTAGCCTAGCAAAGACACTGGCAGGGGATGCAGGGCTACGATTTGAAACTACAAGGTCTGCCCCATGTGCCCGAATGAGCTGTAATCCTGTCCCCGACGGATAGCGCACAGTGTACATGACCATCTCATAGGTGTCATCCGGGGTGGGTAATGAAAATGTAACATTGAAGACGCTTCCTATCGAGAAGCCCCTATTGTCGTCTGATAGAAGCTGGGTGGTGATTGACGGACGTTGTAATGCAGGTACGATATCCATCGCCTTTCTCCACCAATGTCCTCCGAAGGTGAGTGGGAACTCAGTTACAGACAGAGCGCGCACCACGGTCTCCGTGAGCCATTCAGGCGTACTGATGGTCCCGTCTATGAAGAGACTGGCGTCCTCGCATAGAAACTCACAGTTCAAAGTGGGAATGTAAGCTGCTGTGCCCAACAGAGGAGGAGTCGATGTTCTTGTCGATCCCATAATATTGAACGTCATAATAGGACCAGACGGGGCAAAGACAAATCGTCTATCGACCCCAAAGGCGGACAACGGAGAACCCTGTTCGTCCAAAGAGCGAAGTTCGATCCTCAGCCCAACGGACGGCTCATCCACGAGGTTTATGGTACGTAGAGAGAGGGCTTGATATCCGTCGACTGGTCCCATTCGCCTGCACGTGACCATGACAGTGGATGTCTCTGGTTTGAACTCGTACGGAGTATCAAATGCAAGGGCTCTGTTTAGCAAAGTGACTAAGCCCACACGAACCACTGCATTCTCCGGGTTGGGAGTCTGTGTGTAATCATGGATGTCCACTCTTACAGTTATCACCCCAGCGCTAACCTGTACTCCAAGCCCTGTTAGGAAGAATGTTTTCCCTACCAACGCCAGTAGTAGAAACAACACGTCGGATCCATCGGGGATAGTGGATGGCATATTTGGGTTCCTGACGGGTTTCAGTTGTAAAAGTTGCCACGAAGACAAGCGAGAGGTGGACTGACAGGTGTTCTTAAGAACACACACGCGACCCGGTCTAGTAAGTACCCCCAGACCCATGTACTTCTCCATGAAGAGAACATCCATTGGGGTGAATAGTCCGTCACCATCCGTGTCTCCGTAAGAACGAGCCGAGGGATTCGAGCCGCCTTTAAGCAAGACCCGTCTGGGGCTCAGCGCGGCTGGACCCACACTGCTCGTCTCAAGTGGACCGGAACCGAGCCGGACGACGTAAGAGATTGAGTGGGGAACCAGTAACTCACTGTCGACGACACATTGTTCCAGAGTCAGGTGTACCACAGCGAGTGCGTCCAACAAGGCCACGCCACGTGCGATCCCCACAAGGACACGTCCGACCAGCCTACTGTCACCGAACGCTCCTACATACCGTATCCTATGCCTAGTGACAGCGCACTGGCTGTTCGGGAGGAGACCTGGAGAACACGAACTGAGTTGCAGACCAGAATCCACCACCTCCAAGTCCAGTAGGTAAGATTGGAGAAACCCGGTAGAGGAGGGATGCACATACACGAACACAGGAATATCCAACGTCGCTCCGATCGGGATCACGGGGAGTGGGGGGCCGTCTTCGCTGCCCACGTCTAAATCCCCTGTGAGTTTGGGTACCACGTTCACTGTGATGGTCCTTTCCACCTGAGGAGGAGGGATTGGAAGTGGGTCACACTGTAGAAAAGTGCCGGTCACAGTCACGGGTTCGAACCAGTCTGTCTTCAATACAATGCTGGTCATATCCTGGGTGACTTCGATTATGCTTGGATTCGATGATTTCCAGCGTATGACACGGGCTGCCACCTGCTGAGTCGAGAACCACGACCCCCCTCTGAGCAGGGCCGGGGTAAACGTAGGGTTCAGCGGCAGCATGTCTCCTCTCGTACCGGTCCAGAAGGTTGGGAGCGAGTCAAGTGATGCGCCAGAGAAAAAGACGCTGGCAGACAACGCGTGAACGGTCAGCTCGGCGGTGATGCCACCGAATGTGGCGATCACTGTTCCAGCCCCCTCACGCGTGGCATGGATTAACGCAGGTGCCTGGCTGTGCACAACCAACGGATCGTCGCCATCGAACACTGCGGGGAGTGGGCTGGCTGTGAATCCGTCGCTCAGGGTCCCTGCCGCAGTGTATTCCCCTTCCTCCCATACCCCCGCGCAATGAATCTGCCGCAACTCCCCGGGCCCGTGGACCACTACACGCCACAGACGCTCCACCTGAATCCGTACACCTCCTGTCAAGCCGTGTGCATGGTCGAGGTCCCAGTCGTCCGTCACATTAGCATCCAGATCCATGGGGCCATACCATAACTGGTCCAAGACAAAAGTATTGGATTCTGTACCATTCACCAGCAAAGAGACACCGTTCAACCACGGGGGGTAGAAAATGGTCCCGTTGAACAGTGTGAGGGATAAACCTATTGTCAGCGTAGTGGAATACACAAACGGAGGTAGGCTGGCGCCGTCACCGCGTGGTGCCAACTTCAGACTGTCACCAGCGTCCGCGCACGGGATGTTGTTGCACACAAACTGCATCCGGGATACCCAGCGAGAGATAACAGTTACGTCGATCGTTTCCCCTGGAGTGTGTACGCTGGACAAGGACGACACTCCCACAGCCCTGCCGACGACACGACCATCGGGGGGCAGAACCAAGGACGCTCCAGATGTTACATGCAAAGGTTCGTTGCGAAGTACGACTCGCCCGTCGGCCAAGTGGCGTCTGACCTGCACCAGATTCTGGGGGAAGGACGACGGGAAGAGCATTGGAAGCTGCAAACTCAATGGGTCGTCCTCCAACGAGATGACGGAGGGGCATGCCGGGCAGAACAGTGATGAGTGAATGACCGATGACTTCACAACACGGAGGGCCAGCGTTGTGGAGACACATGGGATCCCTCTGAACGAAAAGGCCAGCGTGTTATTATCGGAATGTGCTCCGTTCTTGGCTGTTGCAGCCAGCCCACTCACGTCCAATGTGGCAGATATCATCGAGAGTCTGGGGTCATCCTGCACCGAGAGGCGTGTGCCATCACTGAAGACCAGGAAGGCCCTGACTACGAATGCAGCGGTGGGCATGAAGGAGTCTGCGGGCTCGTCTGGGTTCGGCGCAAGGATGACCGACGTGGAAAGCGCGATGTCAAGCGCAAGAGGAGCCCCTGGAAACACGGGGACTCTCCCCATCAAACTTTCCCATTGTTCCGGGAGTCTTGGGTGTATGTCGAAGAGTACGCATCTCGCTGATTCCCCGGTGTTGCGCAGAACCACTGTATTCCCCTGTGTAGACAGACGTGAAGACGCGCTTCCGAGCGACACGTTGCGTATACCCACAGATGTGCCGGATGTGGAGAATAGGAGAAGAGTCCCACCAGGCGCATTCCCTGATATGACAGCGGGGGGGAATACATACGAACCAAGCCCCGTACCGCCTGACAATGGGCCTGATACCAGGAAGAATGCCGAAGGAGTTTTGCGGGACATCGACGAAGGGGAATCACCACAGATGGCTGTATACATGGTCGGAACTCCTATAGTAAACCTTCGCCCCACTCTGTCACACCTCCAAAGACCTGTCTTTGTATTGAGAGCCACGCCGAATGACAGGAGTGCAGGAAGGTACGGCGTGGCGTCGACACCGTGAATGGAGCGATCCCCTGCAACCAATGTCGTCCGTACCCTATACCGCCCCGACATGCCCCCCGCGGTAACAGCGATGCCAAAGCTTGCGGTCGATGGAACCCAAGACTCAAGCGGTACACGCAATGTCACAGTCTGATACCGTACTATAACAGAGCCATTGTGGTTCCCGACATTGCCGCCGCGGATGACATCACAAGAGACAACATCGAAGTTCCGGACGTCCGCGCCTGAGCAGGTGGCTTGCACCATGGTAAAGGTGTTCATGGTGTTGCTTACGGCGATGACATGGATTCCAGTGGGGGAATCAAGGGCGGACGTTTGTATTCTCCTCCAGTTAATCACGTAAGGTCTGCGTCGATTCGCGATCAACGCAGTGGCCCTCGGAAAGTCCAGTAGTATGTCGATATACCCGTCGTCTCTGCATGAAAAACCAGCCGCCCTTACAGGCATCACGTACGGGACGGCGTTGACCAGAGTGAACTGAAACGATTGAGGCACGATTTGTGCAAAAAGGACGACGCCAGAGGTAGTGGCGTCCACACGGAAGCGTATAGTGGCAAGCACATCCCCGCCGCCTTGTGACGCGTCTCCGACGACTATTACGACGTCACCCGTTCGTTCAGTCACTACGGAGTACGAGCTCTGCACGGAAAGCAAGGTGACACCACCCAGGATTCGTAGCGCGAACCGGAAGACTGCCAGATTCGCGTTGGCAGGAGGGTTGAGGGCTCTGATGCGGACGTCGAAGAAAGCCCCTGGCAAATGTGGCACAGCGGCCCCCACCAATTCTACACCAGCCATCCACGTGGGAGATGGAGGGCATGCGCCTACCGGGCCCGGTGACAAGAGCGTCTGTGCACTGATTACCGCTGGCCGTGGGAGAGGTAGAGACTGCGCCCATTGGATGGTGACTCGGACCCAGACGCTCATAGTGGGGCAGAACATGGTCTTGCACACACCCACAGGGACCTTGGAATTGAGATCGTCTGGGATCCTTTCACATGCCATGCTGAACAGGGTGTGCCGACCTGAAGGGTCTAAAATGGTCATGACGGCTGAGGCACCTGTCAGATCGGTTGCAAGTTCTCCTAAATCATCTGACACAGTGAAGAGCACTGAGAATCCTTGATCCTTACAGAGGTCGTAGTAGAAAGTCTGGTTGAAAGGGATGACTCTGATCGATACCGGACGACGCAACTGACCTATCTGATTTACCCATTGCTTCGAAAGCGTAGGTTGATCCACGATGGATAGAGTGGACACACACGCACCCGGTCTACGGGACATGAGCACATACGAGACAGCTACTTGATTCACGGATGTCAACGCCGAGGCCGGGACGGCACCAGTTGACAGGCACTGATCACTGCCTCCTCCGTCATCCCCGCTGACGGTAATCCATGTAACACCTTCCCGTACCGTTGGCAACACAGGGGGTACACATGAGAAACCCGGATCCAGTGATGCCAGATTGGATCCACACGGTGAGCAGGTATGGTCGCCGCTGCTGCTGAAATGGGTGGACTGACATTGCGTGCATCTCTGGGCCCCTGGAGTCCTTTGAAACCAACCCGCGCTACAAAGGACACAGGATGTCGACCTGGTAGCACTGGCGAAGGCCCCTGGCGGGCATTCGAGACAGACTGTTTGCCCCTGTTGTGGCTGGTACGTTCCTGGCCTGCACGCAAACCAAGCGGTAAGTGCATTGCCTGCACAATAGCCTCCAGCAGGGCATTGGGTGCAAATAGATCCTCCTACTGTCGAGCGAAACGTTCCTGGTGAGCAGGGGGTGCAGGTGTTTGCTTCCAGGGCTCCTGGTGATGGGGAGAAACTGCCTCTGGGGCATGGTGTACACACATCGTACATTAGATACGTGCCAGCCGGACAGATCTCTGGGGCCAAGTAATACAAAACGCTGGATACATTGGGTCGCAATGGCCAGTCCAGGCGTGTTGTCCCGTATGTTAGAGAGTGACCTGGACAACTGAGGGGTAACACGACCCCCTCAGAAGCCTCGTACACGATAAAGTACGTCTGATTCGCTGTCTCCGCTGATTTCGTCAGAGGGGTACATTGTGTTCCACGGGGACATGGAATCGCTCCCGTGCAGTTACCTCTGAGATATGGTAGCACTCCCTGTAATGCCTCCAGATGAGTACCATTACACTTCAGTCCCGGTACACAAACGATCGGCGTGGAGTATCCAGAGGGGCATAGCTCTGCATCGGAACACTTCCTGCACCGGTCCTTGGTTGCCACTGACACAGTGCCCCGATTGCACTGCGTACATGCGCTACTGGATGATTGTCCGGACGTGTTTGAAAAGAACCCGTCTGAGCACAGTTTGCAGGTCGTTCTAGACGACGAACCAATCACGTCAGAGAACGTTCCCGGTGGACAAGGGGAACACGTAGCTGCTTTCCAACCCGTTTCGTCCATGAACGTACCCGCTCCACATTCGGTGCAGTTAATGGCTCCGGGACTGGCAGAGAATTTCCCAGTAACGCAGACATCGCAACGAGAGGCGC
>Ga0209357_1000189_pt1 | contig 22995 bp, 20 predicted proteins | sample LauGreFBDMM110SD_2_FD_187573 | JGI IMG/M metagenome (GOLD analysis project Ga0209357, IMG submission 187573) | Freshwater lake microbial communities from Lake Michigan, USA - Fa13.BD.MM110.SD (SPAdes) (version 3) | ecosystem: Environmental > Aquatic > Freshwater > Lake | place: Lake Michigan... | reverse complement strand
AATTAATACTTTGATATAACTCATCCCTAGTTTGCATCTTATCCACCACGCTTTGTTGGCTACCTTTGCTGCGAATTGTTTGATAAACCTCATTGGCTGCCTTATTCATCGCTCTAAAAGCAGATAATGGATAGAGCGCCATTGAAACTTTGGCAGATTTTAATTGCTCGATTGTGTATAGCGGGGTCATGCCAAACTCAGTGATATTTGCCAAGATTGGAACACCTATTTCATCTGCGAATCTTTGATAAATCTTTAGATCATCAACTGCCTCTATAAATAACATCGAAGCACCAGTCGCAACATAAGCCTTTGCTCGATCTATGGCTGCATCTACTCCCTCAACAGCAATTGCATCTGTTCTAGCCATAATTACAAATGAGTTATCACCTACCGCACCCTTTGCAGCAGTAATTCGATCCATCATCTCTTGCTTTGAAACCAACTTTTTATTTGGACGATGTCCACATCTTTTAGCACTTACCTGATCCTCAATATGAGCAGCAGCAGCACCTGCTGCGATTAATGATGAGATAGTTCTGGCAATATTAAATGCAGATGGCCCAAAGCCGGTATCAATATCTACTAAAAGTGGCAGCTTGGATACATTAACAATCCTTCTAACATCAACTAAGACATCTTCTAGGTTTGTAATTCCTAAATCTGGGACACCAAGAGAGCCGGCAGAGAGTCCACCACCTGAAAGATAGATTGCCTTATAACCTGCCTGCTCGGCAAGGAGTGCGTGGTTGGCATTTATCACGCCAACGATTTGCAATGGGGATTCTGCCACTAATACTTGCTTAAATCTATCTCCAGCTTGCGCTATCACATCTCTTAATCTATCACGCAGTGATAAAAAACTATATTTTGCACTTAATCTTGCCCACCTAATTGACATTTACCGCAACTGCGATGACTTAACCACATGCATGCAGTGGTAACTGGCGCAGGTGTGATTGGTTCATCCATCGCACTTAAGTTGCCATCTCTTATTTTCAGGCAGATTCATACAATTGAGTATAGTAAGAAGACTAAAATATCAGAGATCATCTCTGCCATGGGAGATAGCTCAAGATCGATTACATCAATATGTGGACTATGGCGGTGCACTACCCCTATAGGGTTTAACTCCCTCACAACCCACTTACGCCTATGCGGTAGTAATAAGTACGTTAATAAGTTGAAAACACAAGTAAATTGCCATTTATCTGCCTATTCCTGCCGTACCGTTAATACATGCAGATTGGTGATTATCTAAATCCAAATACTATTTTAATAGTAGCCACTTCGCTGCTACTGCTGCTTAGCTTGGCCCTTAGATTTTTCATAAGACGCAGGACAAGAACAAAGGCAGATCAGAAGCGGCGCCAAAGTATTAAAAATACAACTACATATTAATTAGAACAAGCTTGCCTGATTTGAGCGCCATAATCAGCGATCTGAGCCTCTTCTTCTTTACTCAGTTTTTGATTTAAGGCAGCACTTATCTCAGCTCCTAATATTTGACCGGCTGCTTTGCGAAGTGGGTTGTACTTTGAATCTAACTCAGCAAGATCTGCAAAGGCACGGACATTTGCGCCAGTTATTGGAGCATTTGAATTAAGTTTACTATTCCATAGATCACAGGCAGCTTTCTTACTATCCTCCACACTCACACTACAAGCAGTTAGCAGCGTTGCCATTATTGTGAGGATAGCCATTGATTTTAACTTCATCTAGCAATGGTACTAATAATTTGATCTTGTGTAAAATAATGTAGCCACCTTACTTGATCAGATATAAGTTACTAATCACTTATAAATAGATCGCAAAATCTTTGGCCATTTATTGACTTTTTTTACTTAATCAGTAACTTACTACCTGTGCATGTAATAGTAATTGGGGCTGGGGTAATAGGCTCATCAATCGCCTTACAGCTGACTAGAGCCGGAAATAAGGTCACAGTAATTGATCGAAATCCAGCAGCAGGTCTTGGTTCAACTAGCGCATCTAGTGCGGTAGTTAGATTTAATTACTCAACCTTTGATGCGGTGATGCTGGCATGGGAGTCCTACTTTTTGTGGAAGCAGTGGCAATCATTAATTGATGGCACAGATAGTTATAGTAAAAATCCAAAGAGTGATTCACAACCTCACTACGCCCATCTAGAGGATCGTGGTTATGTGATGTTAGATGTGCCAGTTTTATCAAATGAGAAGACTATGAATCTTTTTGATAAAGCTAATATTCCATATGAGATTTGGGATAGCCAAACCTTAAAGGTTCGAATGCCTGGTATTGATGCTGGAAAGTACTGGCCAAATAAGCCGGTTAAATCAGATGAGTTTTGGCAGGAGGCAACAGAGGAGTTAGGTGGCATCTACTCACCTGCAGGTGGTTATGTAAGTGATCCACTGCTTGCAGCGCAAAATCTAGCTAGCGCAGCAAATAGAGAGGGCGCCAGCTTTAGATACCGCAAGGTGGTTACAAAAATAGAGAAGGATCTAACAAGTGCTCGGGTTAGCGGCGTTGAGATCTTTGATTTTGATAATCAGACAAAGGATGTTTTAACAAGTGGTTATGAGTTTATCGCCGCTGATGTAATAGTAAATGTCAGCGGTCCTTGGTCAACTTTAATTAATAGGATGGCAGGGGCTGGTAGTGATTTCACAGTTGAGTTAAAACCACTTCGGGCTGAGGTGCATCAGATATCAACACCAAAGGATATTTTACCTGGCCCAATTATGGGAGATTTAGATCTTGGTACCTATGTCAGATCAGGACCTGGTGGTATTACTTTAATTGGTGGCACAGAGCCTGAGTGTGATCGGATGGATTGGGTTGAGCCAGAAAAAATTGATGAGGTTAATATGACTAGAACAGTTGAGGTATTTGAATCTCAAACCTACCGCTTTGCTAGAAGATTTTCAGCAGCGCAAATACCATCAACACCGGTTGGTGTAGTAGGTGTTTATGATGTCTCATCAGATTGGACACCGATCTATGACAAAACCGATGTGCCAGGATTTTATGTTGCAATTGGAACAAGTGGTAATCAATTTAAAAACGCACCTGGTGTTGGCTTTATTATGGCGCACTTAATTCAGGCGGTTGAATCCGGAGCTGATCATGATAATCAGCCGGTTGTATATAAATGCTTAAAAACTACGCACAGTATTAATTTAGGAACATTTTCTAGAAAGCGCGAGCGCAATACCACAAGCGGTACGGTGATGGGTTAGTTAGGTAAAGCTTTAAATTAATGGCCTAGGTAGGCCTTAGTTACCTTATCGTCAGCTCTTAACTCTTTGGCGGTGCCACTAATCTTGACCACACCTGACTCAAGCACATACGCCCGATCAGCAATCTCAAGTGCAGCATTTGCATTTTGCTCAATTAATAAAATAGTAATTCCTTGCTGGCGAATCTTGGCAATTGTCTCAAAGATCATCTCAACTAACACTGGCGCAAGTCCCATTGATGGCTCATCTAATAGTAGTAATTGCGGCGCGCCCATTAATGCCCGGCTTACTGCAAGCATCTGTTGCTCACCACCTGACATAGTTCCAGCACGTTGTTCAATCCGCTCTTTTAATCTTGGGAATAAGGTCAGCACGCGATCTAAATCAGCGGCAACCTCGCCCTTGTTATTACGCAAAAATGCACCAAGCTCTAGATTTTCCTTAACCGTCATACGAGGGAAAATTCTTCGCCCCTCTGGTGAGTGACAGATGCCTAACCCAACAATCTCATGTCCTGGTATGCCATCAATTCGTTTACCATTAAATAAAATCTCACCCGATCTAGGTTTAATAAGACCTGAGATAGTGCGCAGGGTGGTTGATTTACCAGCACCATTTGAGCCGATTAAGGTAACAATCTCACCCTTATTAACAGTTACTGAGACATCTTTAACCGCAATAATCTTTCCATAACCAACTTGAATATTTTTAACCTCTAACATCGCACTCATCTATTTGCTCCCTTTAGGCTTACCAAGATAAGCCTCAATAACCCGAGGGTTGCTCTTAATCTCATCTGGAGATCCTTCAGCGATCTTCTCGCCTTGATCTAAGACAGTTACTCTTTGGGAAACACTCATTACTACCTTCATATCATGTTCAATTAACATAACTGATACATCACGCTCTGCAATTAATTTCCTAACAAAATCAATAAAGATCTGTGACTCCTGTGGGTTCATACCCGCAGTTGGCTCATCTAGTAATAAAACCTTTGGATTAAGTGCTAGCGCCCGTGCTACCTCAAGCCGGCGTTGATCACCATAGGAGAGATTTCTGGCAAACTCATATGTCCACTTTCCAACTCCAGCAAAATCTAATATCTCCTGCGCCCGCTCCTCCGCCTCACGCTCCTCTTTGCGTTGCTTTGATGTTCTTAAAATAGTTGCGGTAATGCCAGATTTAAGGTGGGAGTGCATTGCAACTAAGAGATTCTCCTGCGCGGTCATTAAACCAAATAAGCGGATGTTTTGGAATGTGCGAGCGATTCCAATCTCGGCAATTTTATGGGGGGCAAGATCGGTAATATCTCTGCCATCATAAACAATATTGCCAGCTGATGGCTTATATAGACCAGTTAAAACATTAAAAAATGTGGTCTTACCAGCACCGTTGGGACCAATTAATGAAACAATTGATTTCTTTGGAATATTAAAATTAACATTGTTAACTGCAAGTAGGCCGCCAAACTGCACGGAGATATCATTAGCCTCTAAAATATTACTCATGGCGATTACTTATCCCCACTCTTACTACTTGCATCAATCTGATCTAACTCATCTTCATGCAGCATTAACTTCAATCGAGATTCTGGTAGTAAGCCCTCACGCTTAAATAACATCATAAAGATAAGCACTAAGCCAAAGAGTAGGAAGGTAAAGGAGGCAAAATCTATATCGGTTCCAAATTGCTCGTTATATAACTGTCCAAAGGCGGTTAAGCCATTTCCATTTACCCAGGAGAGAATAAATGCGCCAAGGATTACTCCCCAAACATTTCCCATTCCGCCAAGGACAACCATGGCAAGTAAGAAGATTGAGATAGTGAAGTTAAATCGCTCGGCATAAACACCATTTACGTGGGTAGCAAATGCCACTCCACCTAGGCCGCCAGCGAATGCACCAACAGCATATGCAGCAAGTTTGGTGCGCATAAGTGGCACACCCATCATGGAGGCGGCAAGCTCATCCTCACGGATTGCAAGCCATGCTCTGCCAAGTCGGCCGCGGCGCAATCTTAGGGAGATGAAAACCATTACCGCGGTTAGAAGTAAGAAGATTAATAACTTCCAACCAAAATCAAATGGCCCTAGATTTTTAACACCTACTGGAATTGGATCAACGCCCACAATTCCCTTAGTTCCATTGGAGATGTTATAGCCAAAGAAGTTCTCGCCATTGAAAAATACCTGCGGAATAATCTCACCAAAACCAAGGGTTACCAACGCTAGGTAATCACTCTTTAAACGAAGTGTTGGCGCACCAATTAAGATTCCAAATACGCCGCAGACAAAGCCGCCGATAAGTAAAACCATCCAGAAGTTAATATGAATACCAGGGGCCTCAGCTGGTACTGATCCTAGGAAGTTAATATTTAAGAAGTAGAAAAACTCTGACATAAACCAACCAGCGCAGTAGCCACCAATTGCCCAAAATGCTACATATCCAAGATCTAACAAACCGGCGTAACCAACCACAATATTTAGGCCAAGGGCCATAATTATGTAAACCAGTGATTCATTTATCGCAGAAGGTGGCATCCATCGGTAAATCGCATCATAGATACCAAGTGGTAATCCCTCCCAAGGCAGTAGGAATTGGTAGGTAATAAATAAAAGTAGACCAATTATTGAGTAGCCAGTAATCCATTTGCGATTTGATTTTGCTACATTATTTGGCGCTATTGTTTTAGCCATAGTTACTAAACCTTTTCCGTTACTGATTTGCCAAGCAAGCCGGCGGGCCTAAAGACTAAGATAATAATAAGAATTGCAAAGACAACACTTTGTGACCATGCCTGCCCAAAGGCGTATGGCAGACCATCATTTAAACCTTGAATCAAACCAATTAGTAGTCCACCAACTACAGCGCCCCATAGATTTCCAATCCCACCTAAAACTGCGGAGGTAAAGGCAATTAAGCCAAGCTGGAAGCCAAGGTTGTAACTAGTAGTGCCAATTGATTGCTGATACAAAAGCCCAGCAGCACCTGCCATCGCTCCACCTAAGGCGAAGGTAAAGGCGATTGTCTTATTAACATTAATTCCCATCAAAGTTGAGGCATCTTTATCTTGTGAGGTAGCGCGCATAGCTTTACCTTGCTTGGTATTGGTAACCAAATAGTTAAGTGCTAGTAGTAGTGGTAGGCCAATCAAAAATAGCCAAAGTGTAATTAAGCTGATGCGGATCTCACCGATGTAAATATCTCCACTTGGAATAACAGTTGGCCACTGCCTTGGTGTTGATCCATTCCACTTTAATCCAATGAAGTTAAGTAAAAATGACATACCAACTGCTGTGATCAATGGGGCCAGACGTGGGGCGTTGCGCAACCTACGGTAAGCCAATCGTTCAATCAACACATTTACAACCGCGCCAAAGATCATCACTGCAACTAGGCAGGAGGCAAATGCCAACCAGCCTTTTGGATTTGATTGATCTGCACCAATCCAATATGTGATAAAAAAGGATGAGAAGACTGCGCTGAGCATGAAGAGATCACCATGTGCAAAGTTAATTAATTCAATAATTCCATAAACAAGTGTGTAGCCAAGGGCAATTAACGCGTAGATCAAACCATTTCGTAATCCTGAGATAGCAACTTGAACAAATTGCTCCGGTGCCTTTACTAAGTTAACTAGCATCCAAACTGACATCAATAAGCTAATTACAATCGCGCCACTCTGTTCAATGCGTTGGCGGCGGAGTTGACCAGGGGTGCCAGTAAATTTCTTTGACTCGCTAACTTTAGCCAACTTTACTCCCCCTCTATCTTCACCTAGAACTGCGGTGCACTGCAAAACCCTATACCAAAAAATACAACAAAATTGCTAAAAATAATATAGGTGGCTGTATAAGAATTTGGGTGACCACCTTGCGGTGACCACCCAAATCTATACCTTAGTTATTGCTGGTATTACTTGACTGTGATCTTCTTTACGAAGGTCTCTTTCTTGTCCGTAACGTTCAGAATTGTGATGTCCTTTGACAAGATATCACCGTTCTTATCGAACTTAAGTTGAGTTCCTACAACTGACTTAGCTGCAGAAATGTTTACAGTCTTCATCTTCTCGAAGATATCCTTACGAGTTCCGTTTGAGCGAGAGATTGCATCAAGAATTACTTGAGCAGCAGCTGCGCCGTAAACAGAGAATGAGCTAGTTGGAGCCTCACCGTATGTCAGAAGGTATTCATCTTGGAAATCCTCTGCAGCGCCACCCTTAGGGAATTGACTGATGTCAAGACCAGTAAATGAAAGGTAAGCACCTGCAGCCTCTGGCAATGCCAAGAAGTCTGGGTAACCTGTGAAGCCGTCTGGCATCATGAATTTAACTTTGGTGTTATCGCCAAGGTACTTAACCTTATCCTTAACAAGTTGTCCACCATTTAGGTCAAAGATTCCGCCAACATAAACCATATCTGGGTTAAGGGCTTTGATCTTTGTAAATAAAGCTTCGTAGTTTGTAGCCTTATCATCCCAGCCTTCACCAGCATCGCCAGAAGAAAGAACTGTAAGTCCTAGCTTCTTAGCATTTGTGGTGAATGACTTTGCAACACCTTGTCCGTATGTTTGACGGTCATTTAGAACGTAAACCTTAGAAACACCCAAGCTCTTTGCATACTCTGCAGCAGCAGCGCCTTGGTTATCATCGGTTGTTACAACACGGTAGTAGTTACGCTTACCATTTGGATAATACTTACCAGGCTCACCAGGATCCCACGCCTTTGTCAGACCAGGGTTAGTGTTTGCGTTAGATACCATAATCATTGGACCCTTTGGATCCTGATTTAAGATTGGCACAATAATCTTTGCGCAACCTGAGTTATAAGTACCCATTACCGCAACTTCGTCGCGAGCTGCAACGTGTGCTTGTGCATTCTTTGCGCACTGAGCATCATCCCAAGAGCCTTTAGCGGCTGTTGAGTTGTCATACTCACGGAATTTAATTATGTACTTACCAGCTTTGTTATTCATACGCTTTAATAGCAGTTTGATAGCTTTGTTTGTTGACTCGCTCTGATCAGCAGATCCACCTTGTTTTGGAAGGTCTGAAGAAATATACAGAGTTGTTGCAGCATTTGATGAGCTTGAAACTAGTGTCAAGCTAACAGCAGCTGCTACAAGAGCAACAAGTGCTACCTTTGCAGGATTTTTTTTCATTAAGAGGTATACCTTTCCTAGGATATTCGACACAGTGGACTCATGCCCACAATGCTGTGGAGAAAGGCTAGAGGTTGGCGGTGAATTTGACCAGTTCGATATCTGCCTAAAGGCTGAGAATTAGAGCAATTTTGAGTTTTTTACGCATGGTTTGGGGGTAGCAGGTAACAGTTTTGTTACCCTCACCAAGCCTAAGATTTATCGGGAGCTAAGTGCCTCAAAGTTGAGCCAACCTTGCCAAAGTAGAGCAAGGCCAGCATTGCAGTACCTGCAATCACTAATGCGGTAGTAATTGAGGTTAATTGAACTACCCAAGCTAATAAAGTTTTAGCAATCAAAATAATAAGTGTGTTAACAAAACTAAGTTGTGCAACTGCTAATGCATTTTTTCCATTATATAACCGCCCAGCAATTGAGAAGAAGATCGGCGCCATTGCCGAGGAGCCAAGTCCTGCTAATAGGAAGCCGAGTAAGGCGATAGTAAATGCCAGATTTTTATTGTTATCAACTAATAAGGTTGATGAGATCAACATTGTTATAAAGCCCGGGCCACCAAGTAGGCCAGCGGTTTTAATCCAAAATCGCTCACTTTGATGTCCTAGTGCCCAACCAATTGAGTAGCGGCCAATTATTAAGCCAAGTAAATAGATTAGATAAGTTAGGGTGGCAGTTGAAGTAGCCATTCCTAGCTCCTCTTTACCAAAGAGGGTGGCCCAATCTGCGATTGTAAACTCCACAATAGAGGCGCAGAAAAATCCCAAACTTAAAAACCAGTTAATTTTAAATTTAAATTGCTTTAGTGAGCTCACCTGATACTGGTCATCACTACCTGAATTTATTGGAAAGGTATTTGATAATTTTATAATACTAAATTGGGTAAGTAGCCAAACTATGATCATTAAGGCGGTAATGTGGGATGCAATTGAGATATGAGTTGATATCGCAAATGCAATTGCAGCGGTACTCATTGCGCCAACCCCCCAAGCTCCATGAAGTTTAGGAATAATTACTCTTCCTAACTCATCTTGGCGGTGAAGTGAATGGCCAGAGCTGGCAATATGGTAAATAGAGATACAAGCGCCAGCGGTGATATTTAAGAGTACAAAAAGCATTGGTGATCTAGTGTGTACTAAAAGTGAGTAGGTAAGTGAGATACCAGTTGAGCCAATTTGCAACGCTCGCTTTGCCCCAATTCGGTGAACGATCTGGCCACCAATTAATAACATAATTATTGAGCCAATAGATCCAGTACTTATTATGGTGCCAAAGGCGCCATTACTAACTCCTAAATTTGCTTTCAGATCTGGAGTTCGTGGGGCAAGTGACATTATTGAGATGCCAAACAAAAAAAAGATAAGACTTAGATGATTACGCTCTGCCTTTGAAAAATTACTCTTATTAAAGTTTTTCAAAAGAGTGCACTTGCTAATTGGCTCCGTGCCTTAATCAACCTTGGATCAGTTGGATCTACTAAATTAAATAGTGAAATTAAATGTGCTTTCACCTTATCTCTATCATCAGCTGAAAATGCTTTAACCGCTCTTAATAATCTATCAAAAGCTGCTTCATAATTACCGGATGCAATCTCAATATCAGCACACATTAACTGGCTGGTTAGATCATCATCTTTGGCATTTTTTAATGTTAATACTGGGTCAAGGCCTTCAATCCGCAGCATTAAATTAACCTGGGCTAATCCAATAACTGCTACCTGCTCATTTGGTTTACGTTTTAACCACGCCTCATATGAAATCTTCGCCGCTTTGTAATCACCTTTTTCCATCGCCTCAAAAGCTGCAACCTCCTCAGCCTCCATCGGAATCTCAGTTGGTCCCTCAGGTGCGCTACCTACCCCTTTTTGCGATGCTAGCTCTAGTAATTTATTAATTACCAGCCGAACCTGATCTGCTGGCGGAACTGATTCAAATAATGGCATTAGCTGCTCTGCAATAATTGCAATTGCAACTGGTACTGATTTAATTTGCAGCGCCTGGGCAACCTGGGGCTGGGCATCCACATCTACCGTACCAAGTTGCCAGGCATCTTTATCTGCCTGCTCTAACTTTCCTAATATCTCTAAGATCTCTTTAGATTGTCCACTCCTTGGTGACCAACAAAGAAGAATAATTACCTTTTCCTTTGATTTACTAACAAAATCAGCAACTAAATTCTCCTGTGTTACCACCTTGCCAAAGGCTGGGGTGGCATCTTGTGGTGGATTTTTTAGGGTGGAAAGATCAAAGACATTGCCAAAGCCTGCCCCGGTTGGTTTATTAAAACTCATACTTAGATCAGCACTCCTGAATCCATCCGATACGGCAAAACCTTTTCAATATAATCTTGGGTAGCAAAATCTAACCCAACATCTTTGCCTAGCTTCTCACCTAGATACCAGCGGTTCTCTAGAACCTCATGAAATAACTGCGCTAGCTCAACTCTACCCTTTAAGTTATCTGGGACTTGATTTACTACCCGCTGGAAAACATCGGTGAGCCATTGCTTAACCACAATTGAGTGCGGCGTACTTGGTGGAAACTCCCGTGCCTTATATCGATCATAGGAGGCAAGTAATCGCTTTGCCTGCAGCTCCTCTGCTTGCAATCCCATTAACTCAGCTAATCGATTAGCGTGATAACGGGCAGCAACTAACTTTGGTTGAAACTTAATTGATCCCTTATCCCCAGTAGTTGTTACCTCAACCTCTTCAACTGCAAAACCTAAATCTTGTAGTGATCTCATTGCCCGCTCCACCGCTTGGCGATCTGATGCATCTAATATCTGCGGCTCCTTAAGCATCTTCCAAAGCCGGCGATACCTTTTAATAACACCATCGGAGGCTCGAACTGGATTTATCTCCTGCGATAAAACACCAGCTACCGCTAGATCCTCTAATTCTGCTGCCACATTAAAGTGGGCTAGCTCTAAATCATGTTCACGTTGGCCATCACTTAAAGATTTTTGAAACTCACCAGTCTCAGCATCAACTAGGTATGCGGCGAAATCATTGGCATCTCTTCTAAATAAAGTATTAGATAGTGAGCAATCCCCCCACCAAAAGCCGAGTAGGTGAAGGCGCACTAAAAGTAAGGCGAGGGCATTTGCCATATTTAATATCTCAGTAGGGGTAAGTGATCCACTTAAAATAACTCGGTATGGCAATGAGTAGGGTAGGTACTTTGTAACTAGCGCCGGTGGTAGCTCATTACCATCAGAATCAACCCTGCCCTCAATAACTGCAACCGGCTCAACACATGGGGCGCTTTGCTGATTTAAATCCCGCAGCAATGTGTACTCACGGTTTGCAAACTCAGCAACAGTCTCTTTAACGGCAAAGATCTCGCTATTGCTTTTATCTGGATTGGATCTAATTAACCTAACTACGTGGCGTGAGATACCACGCATACTGGTCAGCACCTCATCCTCTGGCCAGCCTTCAAGTGGTTTATCCCAGGGCAGATTAGCTAAGGTGGCGATCTCCTCGCCTAATCCTTTGATTCGCAGTCCACTCACAGCACTATTCTCTCTTATTTAACTACTTAGCCACTAATCAGATCGTATGAAGTAAGTTAAAAGAAGGTTAAAATCCTGCTTATGGCTAGATTTACTAAACCAAGAATTGCGGCAAAGTTGCTGCGGCGCAAAGCTGTTGGAAATACTGCAGAGGATTTTGGTGAGGCTGGTAAACCAGTTGATACCACTCACCCCTTTTACTTTGGCTTTATGGTCACAGTTGGCGCACTCCTTGCCCTTATAACTTTGCGTGCTTTAGCCTCAGCCTCTGCAGTATTTATTTTGATTATTGTTTCAATCTTTTTAGCAGCAGGTTTAAACCCAGCGGTTTTATTTTTCCAAAACCGCGGTTTAAAGCGAGGCATGGCAGTTGGTGCGGTAATGGCATCTGTCTTAATCTTTGTGGCAGCCTTTATTGCGATCGCAGTGCCACCTCTTATTGAACAAGGAAATCAATTACTAGAGAATGCTCCCCAATTAATTAGAGATCTAAACAACAATGCATTTATAAATGATTTAAACAATAAGTATGGGGTAATTGACTCTTTGCAAACAAGGATTGATTCGGTAATTAAAGATGGTCAATTTGCCGTTACCGCCTTTGGTGGCGTAATTGGTGTTGGTAAAGCGGTGGTATCAGGCTTGGTCTCGACTCTAACAATTCTTACCCTCACCCTTTACTTCCTGGCATCTCTTCCTCAGGTAGTTGAGATTGGTCTGAAGTTTGTGCCAGCATCTAGAAGAAGTAGAGTTTCAAAGTTAGTTAATGCAATTATTTCTCGGGTTGGCTCCTTCGTCGGCGGACAAGCAATTATTGCCGCCCTTGCTGCCATATTTATCTTAATCATGGGCTTAATAATTGGAATGCCATACTCAGGCCCTCTTGCAGTAATTGTTTTAGTTTGTGGCTTTATTCCATTAATTGGTCACTTTATTGGGATGACCATCGTTACCTTAGTTTGCCTAACTGCATCTCTTTCAACAGCTGCGATCGCACTTGCAAGTTACATAATCTATGTTCAGATTGAGAACTACGTAATTACACCTCGTATTATGAAAAGATCACTTTCAATTCCAGGACTTGTAACAATTATTGCAGCACTCCTTGGTACTTCTCTTTTAGGTTTAATCGGCGGCTTACTTGCAGTTCCAATTGCTGCTGCAATATTACTTATTTTAGATGAGGTTGTTTTTCCAAGAGCGGATCAATCTTAAAGCTGGGTAGGAAGCGGCAACCGGCTTGGCGCAATAATCTTCACAATCTCACTTAATACTAGATAAACCATTGGCTCTCCCACCCAAAGGTGTTTTGCGCCATCAATATTAATTTGCTTAAGATTTGGCAGATTTGAAAATCGAATTTTTGCTTGTTCAGGTTTTAAGTAATCATCATGCTCTGGAATAAGGGCTGTAATAGGACGGCCATCCTTTGCCCAAAACTTAAGATCCTCATCGGTTGTGCTCAACATTGGCGGGCTTAATAATATTAATTGTTTAAGGCGAGTATCTCGCCCGTATTGCAGTGCTAACTCAGTTCCAAATGACCAACCAATTAAATATAGATCTTTTACCTTTAACTGATCAAAGCAGTAATTAATCGCAGCTAATACATCTAACTTCTCGTTTTTACCCTGATCAAACTCACCCTCACTCTTTCCTGCTTCACTACTGGTGCCTCTGGTGTTAAATCTAATTATTTGAATACCTGCCATGGCTGGCAATCTATTTGCTGCCTTTTTATAGATATGTGAATCCATCATTCCCCCACCTGATGGATTCGGATGCAGCATTAATAGAGAACTACTTATCTCACCCTCAGGGCTAGCAACCTCACCAATTAGATCAAGCCCATCACTTGTTTTGATCGTAATTGGGGTGCGAAGTGCGGGCAAAATAGTTGAGGGTCTAATTAACTCTGACATGAAGAAAGAGTTTACTCTTACCCCATGAGCACAACCGCCATCTTTGATAAAGCTGATCCAGCAACTGGTGAGGTAATTGCTCAATATAAGAATTTTTCCCAAGATGAGGTATTCACTTGCGTTGATAGCGCACACCTTGCAAGTCTTAGATGGGCTGAGTTTGGTTTTACAGCCAGAAAGCGCACATTACTTAAATGGGCTTCTTATATAACAAAAAATCATAATGAGATTGCGCACTTAGTTGCTAGTGAGTGTGGCAAGCCAATTGGGGATGCTGCTTTAGAGGTCTCTATTTCAATTGATAACCTATCTTGGGCGGCAAAACATGCTGAACAGATTATGCGAAAGCAAGATCGACCATCTGGCTTATTAATGTTTAATATGAAGGCACAGGTGCAAAGATCACCCCTTGGTGTGGTTGGTGTAATTGGCCCGTGGAATTATCCAATCTTTACCCCAATGGGATCGATTGCATACGCACTTGCTGCTGGAAATACGGTTGTATTTAAACCATCTGAGTTCACACCAGGTGTTGGAAAGTGGCTTGCTGATTCATTTGCCCAAATTGCACCCTTTGAAAATATCTTAACTACCGTAACTGGATTACCAGATACTGGAAAAGCGTTAACAGAGTCTGCGGTAAATAAGATCTCATTTACCGGATCAACTAGAACAGCTAAAAAAGTTGCTGCATCCTGTGCTGAGCGAATGATTCCAGTAGTTCTTGAGTGTGGAGGTAAGGATCCTGTAATTGTTGACACGGATGCTGACCTTAAGTTAGCTGCTGAGTACGCGCTCTGGTCTGCGATGGCAAATGCTGGTCAATCATGTATTGGGGCAGAGCGAGTTTATGTCGTTGAATCAGTGGCTGATCAATTTATTGAGATTATTACAAATATGGCTAAGAAGATCCAGGTTGGTAAGGATTACGGACCTGCCACTATGCCATCACAATTAAATGTAATTCAATCTCACCTAGATGATGCCAAAGCAAAGGGGGCAAAGTTTTTAGTAGGAGGAGCTGACTCAGTTAAGGGCGCCTTTGTTGAGCCGGTAATTATGGTTGATGTGCCAGAGGATTCAACTGCGATGACCCAGGAGACATTTGGTCCTACCCTTGCAATAAATAAAGTTCTTAACACTGATGAAGCGATCAGATTATCTAATGCCAGCTCATACGGCCTTGCTGCTGCAGTCTTTTCAAAACGAAATGGTGAGCAGATTGCATCAAAATTAGCTTGCGGAATGGTCTCAATTAACTCAGTATTTTTATTTGCAGCCATTCCTTCGGTGCCATTTGGCGGAGTTAAGGACTCAGGTTACGGAAGAATTCATGGCGCAGAGGGCTTACTTGAGTACACCTACGCACGTACAGTAGTTAAAACTAGATTTAAGATACCGTTGAAATTTACATCCTTTAAGCGCACAAAGTTATCTGAGAAGGTATTAACTACCTTAATTAAACGTTTACACGGCAGGGGTAAGTAAGTACTTTCTACCTTCTCTATACAACTATTTACCTCTCGTTCACCTGTCAAAGGCAATCTACCTATCACTTCGGTGAGAAAATTTACTCACTTCCCTAAACAGCTCTTAATTGACTGAAGAAGGGAGGATGCCATGGCACAAATTATTGAATTTCCTTGCTGCAATTTCTGCCGTTCAGTTGAGCTTGGAATATTTATTACTGAAAAAAACAACCCAATGGTTATGTGTGATGAGTGCGGATACGCATGCACTGCCACTATCGAACACTTTGACCAACCATTAACTAAAGTATCTGTTTCTTAACTGGTACTTAAAATTTAGTAAGTAGCCCTACCGCCTGAGATATCAAAGGTAAATCCGGTGGTAAATGAGCATGCCTTGGATCCCATAAATGCAATTATCTCTGCCACCTCACTTGGTTCACCAAGGCGACCGGCTGGAATCTTTGCGATCATGTAATCCAAAGTTTCCTTTGCGGTGTTGACATTAATTGGAGTGGCAATTACCGCAGGTGCTAAGGCATTAATAGTTATGCCATCTGTTGCCACCTCTTTAGCGACACCTTTTACAAAACCAATTAAGCCAGCCTTTGCGCTGTTGTAGGGTGCCATCTTTGGATTTCCCTCTTTGCCAGCAATGGATGCAACTTGAACGATGCGGCCATACTTTTGTTTTTTCATAATTGGCAGTACTGCTTGGGTTAACCAGATCGCACCAAATAGATTTACAGCGATTACATTCTGAAATTCATCCCACTTAATATTCTCAACTAAAACACCGGTAGGTCCTGGATAGCCTGCGCAATTTATTAATGCATCAATTCGCTTGTGCTTACTTGCTAAGGAACTTATTAAATCCATAACACCGCTCTGATTTGAGATATCAAGTAAGGCGGACTCTGCTTGGAAACCAGCTTTGGTAATTAAATTAATGCTCTCATCTAAACCAGATTGATTTAAATCAACACAAATTACCTTTGCACCACGGGAGGCGATTAAAATAGCGGCTGATCTGCCAATACCACTGGCTGCGCCAGTAACAATTACTACCTGGTCTGCGTAGGAGATCTGCTCAAAGCCGCTGTTGTTACTCATTATTATCCGATTATACTTGCCTTCTCTAATTATCTAAAAAGTGATTTGAATGGAGCAGCATGGCATCCTGGCCGAGCACAAGAGATCCTAAGGGTCCAATGAAGCGCTCAATTGGAATATTAAATAAGCAAAAGATCCAATCCCAAGATGCCGATGGCATCCCAGAATCAAATAAGCGTTTTGCCGATGGCTCCCGTTACAAAATTGAGATTCCTTCAGTTGAGGGGCCTGCTGCATTTAAAACTGTAATTGATGAGGCAAAAAAACATAAGTTAATTATTCATCGCATCTCCCAAGGCTCTGGAATTATGATGCAAACCGATGCTGAGATTAAGCAGATGGTTGCTATGGGTAAAAAAGAGAAGATTGAGGTTTGTTTATTTGTTGGCCCTCGTGCATCTTGGGATATTGGCAAGCAGGTGTCAGCCTCTGCCGGTGTAATCGCATCACCAACACTTCGCGGTGGTGATCAACTTAGATTTGCATTAGAGGATGTAATTCATGGAGTTAATTTAGGCCTTCGCAGTGTTTTAGTTGGCGATCTTGGGCTGTTAAAAGTATTAGGTGAGGCAAAGCGCAAAGGAGATCTACCTAAGGAGTTAATCCTTAAGACCTCTGTTGCATTGGTTTGTAATAACCCAGCGACCGCTGCACTACTTGAGGATATTGGCGCAACTACTTTAAATCTAGCTACAGATCTATCTCTGCAACAGATTGCTGCAATCCGCTCCCAGGTTGATATCCCAGTTGATATATATGTTGAAGGACCAGATGATTTTGGTGGGGCGGTTCGTCATTATGAAAGCCCTGATTTGGTAAGAGTTGCTTCCCCTATCTATTTAAAGTTCACACTACGTAACTCACCTGGTTTATATCCATCAGGTGCTCATATTCAAGGTTTAGTTGAATCAACTGCGCGTGAGCGAGTCAGAAGAGCTGCAATAAGTAAGGCGATATTAGATCGGTATGGTTTTAAGAAGTAATGCCAAAGTTATTAATCTTTGGCGGCACCGGCGTGCTTGGTTCTGCAATTGCTGAAAAGTACCAAGCAAATGGTTATCAGCTAACTTATGGGGTTCGAAAAATAAGTAATCCAGATAACCAATTCCTTCTTCCACTAAGTGAAGAGCCAGTACCAGAGCTCTTAAAAGGTCAGTTATTTGATACGGTGATTTTTGCGCAAGGGGCAAATAATAATGACTCGGTAATGAATCATTCGATAGATGATTTAAATAGATTATTTGAGGCAAATGTTACTTTTATTAGTGAAACCTCTAAAGCATTACTCTTGCACAATCTAATTAAGCACAAGGCAAAGATTGTCATTTTAAGCTCCTTCTGGGAGCAATTAACCAGACAGGACAAGATGTCTTATACCGTTACCAAGGCAGCGGTTGGCGGCCTAGTTAGATCTATGGCAGTTGATCTGGGAAATGCAAAAGGGATTTTAGTAAATGGTTTACTTCCTGGTGTGGTTGATTCACCAATGGCAAGAGGGTTACTAAAACCTGAGCAGATTGAGAATGTGCAATGGCAAACTCCAGGACATCAAATGGTTGTGCCCCTTGATGTGGCAAATGCTGCTTATCTATTAGGTTGTGAAGATAACACTGCAATCTCTGGTCAATCTCTATTTGTTGATTATGGCTTCTCTGTCGCCAGAGTCTTATAGGAAAGCTTGTGAGTGTTGAATTATTAGATGAGACAACGGTAATTGATTATCTAATTAGTAAAGGCGTGATTGCAAGTACTGAGATCGCTGAGGTTGAGGTACTAACTGGCGGAGTCTCAAATGTGGTTTTAGCAATTACTACCCCAAATAAAAAGTTAGTTTTAAAGCAGGCACTTGCTGAACTTAAGGTAAGTGAAAAGTGGGAGGCAGATCAGCGCCGGGCAATTGTTGAGGCAAATGCTATTGAGTTATTTCATCAATTAAGTCCAGCACAGGTCCCAAAACTAGTTTTCCTAGACTCTGAGCGCTTTATTTTAATTTTAGAGCGAGTTCCAGTTGGTAGCACAGTTTGGAAATCAGATCTTCTTGCTGGGGTAATTAATCCAGACATTGGCGCTAAGTTAGGTAAGACACTTGCTACTTGGCATAACTTTGGTGAGAAAAATCCTGAGGCAAAAATTAAGTTTATGGAGGACTCATTATTTGAGCAGCTTCGAATCGATCCTTTTTATCGCTTTGTAGCAGCAAAGAATCCACAGCTTGAGGTGGCAATTCGAAAGTTAATCAATGAATTAGAGGGAGATAAGACCACGATTGTTCATGGCGACTTCTCCCCTAAAAATATTATGGCATCGATGAATGATGATATTTATATTTTAGATTTTGAGGTTACCCATGTTGGTAATCCAGTATTTGATTTAGCATTTTTAATTGCACATTTACTTTGCAAATTTTTTAGGGCAGAGGAGAGGTTGCAGGCAAAGTTATTAGCAAATACTGCAGCTACTTTTACTAGGGAGTATCAAAAACTGCGGCCAATTGATCCATCACTGGCCAAACATGCAGCTCTTATTGCACTTGCTCGAGTAGAGGGAAAATCAACTGTTAATTATCTAAGTGAGTCACAGCAAAAGAAGCTACAAACTTTTACTAAATCGATATTAGCTGCTAGTAGTCATACAACAGTTGAGGGCTTATTTGAAATGAGTGCTAAATGAAGATAAATAAAGTAATCGGCTATCAAGTATTAGATTCACGGGGCCGGCCAACAGTTGCTGCATCTATTTCACTAACTGATGGCAGCACTCATACCGCACGGGTGCCATCTGGGGCATCTACTGGAGCACATGAGGCGAAGGAGTTACGTGATGTTGGCAGTAAGTATGCAGAGAGGTTTTATTCAGGTCTTTCAGTGCAACAGGCGGTGGCAAATATTAATGAAAAGATTGCGCCAAGATTAGTTGAGGAGCAGATTGATTTAAATTTAGTAGATGCGCAATTAATTGAGTTAGATCCAAGTAGTGATCATACGCACCTTGGTGCTAATGCCACTCTTGCAGTATCACTTGCTGCAGCATACGCCGATGCTCACTCCCAAAATAAATCACTTGCTAGATACTTTAATCCTGAGGGTAAATTACTAATTCCAATGCCGATGGTAAATATTTTATCTGGCGGTGCCCATGCAAACCGCGCTATGGATATTCAAGATCTTCTAATCATTCCAACGGGTGCAAAATCATTTACTGAGGCACTCTCTTGGATTGTGGCAGTGCGCGAGATGGCGGCAAAGCTTGGCAAAGAGGGGGGCTTTGTTACTAATTTAATCGCCGATGAGGGCGGTCTATCTATTGGATTTGATTCCATTGAAAAAGCTTGTGAGTTTGTGGTTAATGCAATCGAAAAGGTTGGATTAAAGGTTGGAGTTGAGGTTAATTTAGCACTTGATGTCGCCTCAACCCAGTTTTTTGATGGCAAAAATTACCATCTAACTACCCAAGGCAAGAGTTACACATCATCTGAGTTTGTTAAATACATAAATACTGTAGTTTCAAACCAACCAATTATTTCAATTGAGGATCCATTTGCCGAGGATGATTGGTTGCCTTGGCAGGCCTTTATGCAGGAGTGCCCAAAGAAGCTTCAGGTATTAGGAGATGATCTATTAACAACTAATTTAACAAGATTAAATAAGGCAATCGCTGAAAAAAGTGCTAATGCAATCTTGATCAAAGCCAATCAAAATGGCTTAGTTAGTGCAACCCTTAATGTCTTAAAACAAGCCAGAGCAAATAACTTTAATACAGTAGTTTCTGCAAGATCTGGAGAAAATGAAGACTCTTGGTTAGCTGATTTAGCAACTGGTTGGGGAGCTGGACAAATAAAGGTTGGCTCAACCCATGGCTCTGAGCGAAATGCTAAGTGGAATAGATTGTTAGAGCTTGAGGCAACTGAGAAAACTAAATTCGTTAATCCTTTTGCTTAAATATTAATGAGAATGCCGTGGCACGTAATCGCCACTGCTACCAACTAGAAAATCAAGATCTGCTCCCAAGTGTGCTTGTTGCACATGCTCGATATACATCTTGCTCCAACCGCGATCTGCCTTAGGTTTTGGTGGCACCCAAGCAGCCTTTCGTTTTGCTAACTCCTCCTCTGATACAAGTAAATTTAATTTACGATTTGGTACATCTAATTCAATCTCATCTCCATCTTGCACAAATGCAAGTGGCCCACCAGCGGTTGACTCTGGGGAGACATGTAATACAACAGTTCCATATGCAGTGCCACTCATTCTGGCATCTGAGATTCTAACCATGTCAGTAATACCTTGATCAAGCATCTTCTTTGGCATTGGCATGTTGCCAACCTCCGGAAATCCTGGATAACCCTTAGGACCTGAGTTTTGCAGAACTAAAATTGTGTCTGGTGTTACCGGCAGATTTGGATCATCTGCCACCTTTAGATACTCCTCAATCTCTTTAAATACTAAAGCTTTACCTTTATGAGTTAATAAATTTGGTGAGGCAGCAGATACTTTAATAATTGCCCCATCTGGAGCGAGTGAGCCACGAACTACCACAATGCCAGCTCCTGCTGCCTGGAATGGTTTGCTAGCTGGCGTAATAACCTCTTTATTCCAATTCTCGGCTCCTTCAATATTTTCCTTAACAGTTTTTCCAGTAACAGTTATGTGATCGGTGTGAATTAAGTTAGCGATCTCCTTCATTACCGTTGGCACGCCTCCTGCATCAAAGAACTCCTCCATCAGGAATTTACCGCTAGGCATCATGTTGGCAATTACTGGAACCTCTTTACCTAACTTATCAAAATCATCCAAAGAAAGTGGCACACCAACTCGGCCAGCAATTGCAAGTAGGTGAACTACTGCATTTGTAGAGCCACCGATCGCAGCAAGAATCTTGATCGCATTTTCAAATGCCTTACGGTTTAATACTTTAGAAAGCTTTAAATCCTCCTCAACCATCTTTACAATTCTTCGCCCAGAAAGATGAGCAAGTGTGAACTTACGTGAATCAACTGCAGGAATTGCAGCAGCTCCTGGTAGTTGCACACCCAGTGCTTCAGTAACACATGCCATTGTTGATGCAGTTCCCATGGTCATGCATGAACCTTGGCTACGTGCTGAGCATGATTCCATTGCCATAAACTCTTCAAAGGTAATTTTTCCACTTCTAACCTGCTCGCTATATTTCCAAACCAATGTGCCAGAGCCAACTGCTTGACCTTGATAGCGCCCATTCAGCATTGGTCCACCAGTAATCATTAATGTTGGCAAGTCCACACTTGCTGCGCCCATTAATAAGCCAGGTGGAGTTTTATCGCAATTACCAAGTAATACAACACCATCTAATGGGTGGGATCTAATTAACTCCTCAACCTCCATCGCAAGCATGTTGCGATATAACATGGTGGTTGGTCGTTGCAGTGATTCACTAAGTGACATTGCTGGAAACTCAAGTGGAAAACCACCAGCTTCCCAAACTCCGCGCTTAACCGCTTCGGCAACATCATTTAAAGATCCATTACATGGATTTAACTCTGACCATGTGTTTGCAATACCAATTACTGGACGGCCATCAAAAACATCTGGGGCGTAACCTTGGTTGCGAAGCCGCTCGCGGTGGATATAACCACCTTTATCTTTTAATCCAAACCAGTACTGGCTGCGGCGATCAAACTTCTCTTCGCTCACGCTCGCCCTCTCCTGATATTTCTACTCTCAAATAATGAGAAATTTCCTATGTTAAGGTTTCTTATTCTAGTTCATTAGAGCCAAAACTTCACCTCAAAGGAAAAGTGAGAATAATGAGAATCGCTCGCCTAGGTCAGATATATAAGGAAAAACCAGCAGTATTAATCTCAGATACTGAAGCGGTTTTTGTTGATGACTTAATCAGTGATTTTAATCGAGTTGAGTTAGAAAATGGTGGGTTAGCGAAAATACAAAAGGCTGATTTAAGTAATCGAGCTAAGGTTAAAATTGCAGATTATCGAATTGGTTCACCCGTTGCTCGGCCAACAAAAGTTATTTGTGTTGGTCTAAATTATGCAAAGCATGCCATTGAATCTGGTATGACCCCACCTGCTGAGCCGGTGATATTTATGAAGGCACCAGATACAGTTATTGGACCAAATGATGAAATTATCGTTCCACCAAACTCATTAAAGACAGATTATGAGGTTGAGTTATGTGTAGTAATTGGTAAGAACGCACTTTATTTAAAATCACCGCAGGAGGCATCTGATTACATCCTTGGTTACACAATCTCCCAGGATGTTTCTGAGCGCCACTGGCAGGTTGAGCGAAGTGGTCAGTGGGTGAAGGGCAAATCATTTCCAACCTTTAATCCAATGGGACCATGGATTATTACAGCTGATGAATTAGCAAAGAATGGGTTTGATCCAAACAACCTAGCACTTTCCTGCACAATTGATGGGCAGGTAAGACAGAACTCAAGAACTAATGATTTAATTTTTAATATCAACCACTGCATTTGGTATATCTCCCAGTTTATGGAGTTAAAGGCGGGAGATGTAATTAATACTGGTACACCAGAGGGTGTTGGTATGGGATTTAAACCAGAGAAATTCCTAAAAGGTGGCGAGAGTATTGTTACAACT
>Ga0209357_1000187_pt1 | contig 23088 bp, 20 predicted proteins | sample LauGreFBDMM110SD_2_FD_187573 | JGI IMG/M metagenome (GOLD analysis project Ga0209357, IMG submission 187573) | Freshwater lake microbial communities from Lake Michigan, USA - Fa13.BD.MM110.SD (SPAdes) (version 3) | ecosystem: Environmental > Aquatic > Freshwater > Lake | place: Lake Michigan... | reverse complement strand
CATCGGCCTTGGTTTCCGGAGTCATTTGAGCTGATGGTGGTGATACGACGTCCGGGAAAACGTCGCCAGATCAAACCGGTCACCCACGGGCCGCCTCGGTCGGCCGCTTTTCGATCTAGCGACCGGCCCATGAAAAGCGTATTTCCCCGGTTCAACCCCTCGATTTTCCTCTGGGATTCTTCTGCGAAAGGGCTGCATGCAAGCCATCCTGGTCACCGGCGGAGCCGGGTTCATCGGCGGCGAATTCGTTCGGCAATGGATTGCCGAAGAGCGCTCGGCCGTCGTCAACCTCGACGCACTGACCTATGCGGGCAATCTCGAGTCGCTCAGCGACGTGGCGAAAAATTCCCGGCACATTTTCGTGCAGGGCGACATTGGCGACAGCGATCTGGTGGCTCGGCTTCTGGCGAGCCATCGACCACGCGCGATCGTTAATTTCGCCGCAGAAAGCCATGTAGATCGGTCGATCGATGGCCCCGCCGCCTTCGTGGAAACCAATGTGATGGGAACCTTCCGCCTGCTCGAGGAAGCTCGCAGGCACTGGAAGAACCTTCCTGAGGCCGAACAGCAGGAGTTTCGCTTTCTGCACGTCTCCACCGATGAGGTCTATGGCTCGCTCGGCCCCACGGGCAAGTTCACCGAGACGACGCCATATGCGCCCAACTCCCCATACTCCGCCTCGAAGGCATCAAGCGACCACTTCGTTCGCGCCTACCACCACACCTACGGCCTGCCGACGCTCACCACAAACTGCTCCAACAACTATGGCCCTTATCAGTTTCCCGAGAAGCTCATTCCGGTGATGATCCTCAACTGCCTGGAGGGCAAGCCCTTGCCCGTCTATGGCGATGGAGCGCAGGTCCGCGACTGGCTCTATGTCGGCGATCACTGCCGTGCGATCCGTGCGGTGCTCGCCCGTGGTCGACTTGGCGAGGTCTACAACATCGGCGGCGACAGCGAGAAACGAAATCTGGAGGTGGTGCAGGCCATCTGCAAGGCCGTCGACACGCTGCGGCCGGGATTACCCCATGCTCCCTGCACGTCGCTGATCAGCTACGTGAAGGACCGGCCAGGCCACGACCGCCGCTACGCCATCGACTTCAGCAAGATCGAGGGAGAGCTTGGCTGGCGTCCCAGCCTTTCTTTCGACGAGGCGATCAGCCGTACGGTCGCCTGGTATCTCGATAACCCGGCCTGGGTGGCCAACATCACGAGCGGCGGGTATCGCCGCAGCCGACTCGGACTCGAACAGCCCGCCTCCTGAACCAGTCACGAAAGACCGAATGAAGAATCTCAAATCCACGTCATCGCAGCGACGGCTGGCCGTCTGCGGTGGCCAGCCGCAATTCGCCGATCCCAAGTATGTCGGGACCCCTACCATTCCCGACCGAACCGTGCTCCACGCCCGCCTCGACCGGATGCTCGACGCCAGACGACTGTCGAATGACGGGCCTTTCGTTCAGGAATTCGAGGATCGACTCCGCCGGCTCAACGACGGCGTCGAGGTGGTGTCAGTCTGCAACGCCACGGTCGGGATGCAGCTGCTCCTCAAGGCTCTTGACGTTGCGGGTGAGGTCCTGCTGCCGTCATTCACGTTCATCGCCACGGCCCACGCCTGCCTCTGGGAGGGGCTTGAGCCAGTGTTTGTCGATGTCGACCGGAAGACCCACACCCTCGATCCCGCGGCCGTCAAAGCTGGCCTCAGCGACCGCACGGCGGCCATCGTTGGCGTACACCTCTGGGGCCGGATGTGCGCGGTCCGCGAACTTGACGCCATCGCCCGCGATCGTGGCATTCCCTTGATCTTCGACGCCGCCCATGCTGTTGGCTGCACCTACAAGGGCGTACCGATGGGCCGCCACGGCACAGCTTCAGTCGTTAGTTTCCACGCGACGAAGTTTGTCCAGAGCCTTGAGGGCGGGGCGATTCTCACCTCCGACCGCGGCCTCGCCGACCGGCTCAGGCTGCTGCGGAACTTTGGCTTCCAAGGCTACGACAATGTCGTCACGCTCGGCACCAACGCCAAGATGAACGAATTCTGTGCTGTCATGGGGCTTGGCAGCCTTGACGGTCTCGACGCCCTTATCGCGACCAACACCGCCAATAGGGCGGCCTGCCGGTGTGCCCTGCGAGGCCTACCAGGTGTTCGGCTCTATGAATTCGACGAAGGCGAACAGAACAACTTTCAGTATTTGATCATTGAGGTCGATCCGCAGGTCTGTCCTCTCTCTCGGGACGAACTCGTGCAGGTGCTTCATGCAGAAAATGTCATCGCCCGCCGCTACTTCACGCCCGGCTGCCATCGCAGCGGCCCATACCGCGACATGCCGAGGCATAGGCACGATCAGCTCCCTGTCACCGAGCAACTCTGTGACACGCTGCTCGCGCTCCCCACCGGAGCCGGCGTGACCACCGACGAGATTGCAGCCATCGGTGGAATCATCCGCACAGCGATTGAGTCCGCGGATCTCACGCGGGCATTCCTTTCAGCCCGGCGAATTCCGTCGGCCGCCGCCTAGTTCCGGAGATGCGACACTCATGATTATGCCTATCCGTACCACAACGCTCCGCAGTTCATTGGGCCGCTTCTTCAGCGGCAACGGCTCCGATCGCCACGAGCAGCCGCTGCGGGCAAGCGGTCTACGAACCCGCCGGCTCCATCTGGCGTGCGGCATCGTCGGGCTTGGCCACGGCGCGAAGATTCTGCCCGGCTGGACAAACATCGATATTGAGGGAGACGGGGCGAACACGTTTGCCTGGGATCTCACCGTGCCGCTCCCTCTGCCGAACGCGAGCGTCGACTGTATTTACTCCGAACACTTTATCGAACATCTCTCGTTGGAAGACGGTCGGCAGCTCCTGGCCGATTGCCGCCGAGTGCTTGCTCCAGGGGGCGTGGTGCGGGTGAGCACGCCCGACCTCGTAGCGCTCGCCCGGAAGTACCTCGAGGGCGATATCCACGAATGGGACGACATGGGCTGGACGCCGACAACGCCCTGCGACCTCCTCAACGAGGGGATGCGAAACTGGGGCCATCTCTACGTCTATGACGAGGCAAAACTCTCTGCGGAACTGAAGGCCGCTGGCTTCGTAAGCGCGCACCGTTGCCGCTGGGGCGACTCGGCCCACGCACCGCTCCGCCACCTCGAAACCCGTCCTGATCACGGGGATCTTATTCTCGAAGCGCTGGCCTGACCGACACCCACAGTTGGGTGCATCTACACCGCGGGAAGCTGCGATATGAGCTTTTATTCGAGGGAGGAGCTGACGGCCATTGGGCTCGCGTCGTTCGGCGACCACGTGCTGATCTCCCGAAAAGCCTCGATCTACAACGCCGCGCGGATCTCAGTCGGCAGCCACGTACGGATCGACGACTTCTGCGTGCTCTCCGCGGGCGTGGGAGGATTTGAGCTCGGAAGCTTCATCCATGTCGCCGTCTATTCCTGCCTGATTGGCGCCGGCAGGATCACCATAGGTGACTACGCGAATCTATCCTCCCGGGTCTCCGTCTATTCAAGCAACGACGACTACAGCGGGCGCCACCTCACGAACCCAATGGTTCCCGAGGAACTGTCAGGCGTGATGAGCGCGGCTGTCTCGATCGGAAGGCATGTCATCGTCGGCTCTGGCGCGATCATCCTGCCGGGTGTCACCATCATGGACGGTGCGGCAATCGGCGCACTGTCGCTGGTGAAACGAGACTGTGAGAGCTTCACGGTTTATGGCGGCGTGCCGGCGCAGCGGCTTGGCGACCGTAGCCGTGAACTGCTCGCACTCGAGGCGGCGCATCGGACCCAATTATGCCCTGAACAGAGAGCCGACTGAGGATGGCACCGAAGGTCTCAGTCTGTATGGCATCCTACAACCACGCCCCGTTCATCCGGGTCGCTGTCGAGAGCGTCCTCAATCAGACATTCAGTGACTGGGAACTCGTGATCACCGACGACGGCTCGAGCGACGGCACAATCGATGCCCTCGACGGCATCCGCGACGAGCGGATTCGAATTGAGCGGTTTCCAGAGAACAGGTCGGCCTGCGTAGCCCTCAACCACTGCATTCGGCGGGCCCATGGCCAGTACATCGCCGTCCTCAATTCCGACGATGCATGGCTCCCCGAAAAGCTCACCTGTCAATTGGACGTGGCTTCGCAACGGCCTGAGGCGGCGGCCGTATTCACCACCGTCGACATTATTGACGAGCGAGGCCATCCCCTCGGTAGCGGGCACCCCCACAAGGCGTTATTCGAACAGTCGAACCGCACCCGCCGCGATTGGCTGAAGCGGCTACTTCTGGCGGGAAATTGTCTCTGCCATCCCAGCGCCCTCGTACGTGCCGAAGTCTACGATTCTCTCGGTTTGTATGACGAGCGCATGGCCCAACTACCCGACCTGGATATGTGGGTGCGAGTTCTCCTCACGCATGACATTTGGGTGGTGCAGGAGCCACTGACACTTTTTCGGGTCCTCGACCGGGAACGCAATGCCAGCGGGAATCGGCTCGATGTGCGAATGAGATGCGCTACGGAAAACATGTTTCTGCTCTGGAAGGCGTTTCAATCGCATCCCGCAGAAATGGCTGCCATCCTTGGTGTGCATGCTGCCAGCCGAGACGAGATCGTACGAGGCCTCCTGGCTGCGCGGCACACGCAACCACTACCGAGTGGTTTTCGCGTTGCCGAACTTCTCTGGCTCTATGAGGCCATGCAAGGCACAACTGACTGGGAGGCCTGTAAAAAATTCATCGCAATCACCTCAGTCGCAGATCCGCTCGGAGTGGCAGCAGCCGAACAAGGGGCGTCGGCGGTGAGTCGCACGTCCCCCGCCGCGCGTCGAAGGTTTTCACTGAAGAAATGCCTGTCGTTCCTGCGTCGCTGATTGGGTTTCCTTCAGCCCATCGCGAGGATGGCCAAAGTACCTCACACGACATGGCCCGGGTTCGGACTGCCTTGAGAAACCAGGGTTTCGTAGCCCTCCCAAGTGCCACGATCTCAGGGCAAAAATGGTCTGGCTGATCCCGCCCAGATCACCTAGTGTCTCCCGACATACACGATTCTTGACCAGTAGGCAGCAGGTACCGCCACGCGGGCTGGCAGACTTGGCCAGTGATGCGTGAGCAGGCTCGAAAGCCCGCCATTGACGAGGAACTCACACGGATGAAGATCGGCAGAATCATCGGCGACACGGCCTCGTCCCTCCCTTTCGCGGCGAGACCGGTGGACCGCGTGCGAAAGATTTGTCGGCGGCTACGTGGAGCACTGCACCCGCCGCATGCACACGCTCAGGACCGCTACGGCGCCTGGGTACAGACACATGACACACTGTCCCGCAAGGATCTCGCGGTGCTGCGGAGAAAAGCCAAGGTGCTTCCACGGCAGTCAACCATCTCTGTGGTGATGCCTGTCTGCAACACCCCACTGGAGATTCTGGATAAGGCCATCTGTTCGGTTTTAAATCAGGCCTATGCCAATTGGGAATTGTGCATCGCCGATGATGCCTCTTCCGCACCTGGGATCCGCGAACTACTTGAACGGCATGCGGCCAAAGACTCCCGCATCAAGCTGCGGTTTCGGGATTCCCGTGGAAACATCGCCGCCGCTTCGAACACGGCATTGGAGATGGCCACGGGGGATTTTGTCGCCCTCCTCGACCATGATGACGTGCTGCCGGCACATGCCCTCTATTGGGTTGCAGAAGCGATCAATCGGCATCCCGATGCGCGGCTGCTCTACTCCGACGAAGACAAGATCGACGCCCATGGAAGGCGATACGATCCGTATTTCAAGCCCGACTTCAACTATGAACTGTTCCTCTCCCAAAATATGGTCTGCCATCTTGGAGTCTATCAACGCGAGCTGATCTGCTCCTTGGGCGGCTTTCGAAGCGGGTTCGACGGCTCCCAGGACTACGATCTCGCGTTGCGGGTCGTCGCAGCGATACCGCGCAACCAGATCGTGCACATCCCCCGGATTCTCTACCACTGGCGAAGCATTGCCGGGAGCGTGGCCCTTGCCAGGAGTGAGAAACATTTCTGCGAGCCAGCCGCACGCCGGGCGGTTGCCGAACATCTGCAATCATCAGGCGGTGGCACCGTGGAGATGGCGCCTGAATCACCGGCGCATCACCGCATCAAATATCCGCGGCCGATCGAGTCGCCGCTGGTCTCGATCGTCATCTGCACCCGCGATCACGAGGCGCTCCTGCGCACGGCAGTGGAATCGATCCGCATGTTTTCCACATACCCGAATTATGAGCTTGTGATCGTCGACAACGGTAGCCGGGAACCGCAGGCGGTCGCCTATCTGGCCTCGCTGGCCTCGCAGCCTGGAATCCAGGTGATCCGCGATGATTCGCCGTTCAATTACTCCCGGCTCAACAACGGCGCGGTCGCTCATTGCCGCGGCGATATTGTCTGTCTGCTCAACGATGACATCGAGGTGGTCACGCCTGACTGGCTCGAGGAAATGGTCTCCTTCGCCATCAAACCCGATGTTGGAGCCGTCGGCGCAAGGCTCTGGTACCCAGACGGCACGCTTCAGCACGGCGGCGTGATCATCGGGGCCGGCGGAGTCGCCGGCCACGCCCACCTCCGACTGCCAAAAGGAAGCCCCGGATATTTCTCCAGGGCGGTACTCCAGCAGGAACTTTCCGCCGTGACGGGCGCCTGCCTGATGATCAGACGCAAGGTCTACCAAGAGGTGAGTGGGCTCGATGAGCAGATCGCGGTGGCCTTCAATGACATCGACTTCTGCCTGCGGTTACGGGCGGCCGGGTATCGCAACATCTGGACACCATTCGCCGAACTGATTCACCACGAATCAGCATCCCGGGGGTATGAAGACAACCCGGAAAAGATCGCGCGATTCCAGCGCGAGATCCGCTTCATGCAGGGCCGCTGGGGTGACGGACTCGCAGGCGATCCTCATTACAACCCAAATTTGTCCCTGCAGTCAGGCGATTATTCGATTGACTGCCGTCCGCGACGATCCGCATGGAGGGCCGCATGACATTCTTTCGCACAGTACGCACGATCGTAACCGGGATCGAGCAGGAACCCCGCGAACAGATCATCCTCCGCGGGATCGACAAGGCCACGCCCGGGCTCGAAATCGGCCCGAGTCACCGGCCCATCGCGGCCAAGCGGGATGGCTTCAATGTCCGCATTCTCGACCATCTCGACGCGACGGCCCTTCGGGACAAATATGCAACGCACGGTGTCGATATCGACGCCATCGAAGAGGTGGACTACGTCTGGTCGGGCCAGCCCCTCGACGAACTCGTCGCCGGCGAGCGGTTCTCCTGGATCATCGCCAGCCATGTGATCGAGCACGTGCCCGATCTCGTGGGATTCCTCAACGCGTGCGAAACCATTCTCGCACCGGGCGGCGTCCTCTCACTGGCCGTGCCCGACAAGCGGTACTGCTTCGATTGCGAACGTGAGAACAGTCCGCTCGGCCGCGTCATCGATGTTGCCCACGCTCAGTTAACAAACCATTCCCCAGGTACCGCAGCGGAGTATTTCCTGAAAGTGCGACGGAAGGGCGGCCAGATCGCCTGGGACGATCGTCATCAGGGAGCGATCGAACCGGTGCACGGCTTGGAGGATGCGCTCCATGCGATGGCGAAGGTACGCGAGGGTCATTACTTCGATCTGCACGCCTGGGTGTTCACGCCCGACTCATTTCGCCAGATCATCCGCGACCTGCACGACCTGCGGCTCATCGGGCTTCAGGAGCAATACTTCCATCCAACCCGCGGCTGTGAGTTCTTCGTGACGCTTACCAAAGCGGCGTCCGAGGACCGCGCAGCGGCATAGAAACGTTCCTTGTGAGGCGCTCCGATGTTTGGTTTTGGGAAACCCGCTCGCAGATCCGCCCAGCCGCCTGCGGCGCCTGCTGTCGCGACAGCCTCCGGCATCCTCGATGCCTACTGCATGGAGACGCCGGGCCCGCAACAGGTGCTCGACATCTTCCGCGGGGAATGGTCTTCGATGATGCCTTCCGCCAGCAGTCTCACGACGGCGCCAGGGCAGGCTGGACTCTTCGAAGATCCTCGAGTGACGTGGGCGGCCTCGCGATGTGGCGGGGTGCGTGGACGCCGTATTCTTGAACTCGGACCGCTCGAGGGTGGGCACTCCTACATGCTCGAACAGGCGGGCGCTGCAGAGGTGCTTGCCGTGGAAGCCAATGTCCGTTCCTTTCTTAAGTGCCTGTGCATCAAAGAAATTTTTGGCCTGTCAAAGGTGCGCTTTGTGCTCGGTGACTGCATGGCATTCATGGAACAGAGCCCGGGCGGTTGGGACATGGTGTTTGCCAGTGGCATCCTCTATCACATGAAAGAGCCCGCCCGCTTTCTGTCGCTCCTGCCCAGAATGGCACCCCGAGTCTTTCTCTGGACACACTACTTCGACGAACGGATCATTCGAGACACACCGGCCCTCGCGCACAAGTTCGGCCCGCTCGAAGATGGTACGGTCGACGGATATCGCTATCAGTTTGTTGAGCAGTCCTACAAGGAGGCGCTTGGCTGGAGTGGCTTCTGCGGAGGCTCGGCTGAAACCAGCGTGTGGCTCACACGCAGTTCAGTCCTCGGGCTGCTCAAGCATCTCGGCTATCGCACGATTGAGGTGTCATTCGAGACGCCCGACCATCCCAACGGCCCAGCATTTGGCGTCTACGCGGCAGCCGATACGTTGGTCTGATAGAGATCTGAGCGGAAGCAAGAGAGACGATGATCTGTTCCGTCATCGGCTGAAATCAAAAATGCGGCCTATGCGCTGTTGGTTTGCGGGCGGTATTCTTCACTCGCAACCTAAGTTTTGGTCAACTGTCACGCCTTGCAGCATTCCGTCGAGATTATGACCAACTTCCACTTCGTCGACGATTACGAGCGGCATGTCGATCAGCTGATCCTCAATCACCCGCTTCCTGAAGCCATGTCCTTGGCGGTGGGAGGCTACTACAAAGAGTTTTCCGTAATCCTTGCCGAGGTACTGATCCAGAATGGCCTTCGGGACGGCATGTCGCTCGTGGATCTTGGCTGCGGCAGTGGCAGGGCGGCGAAAGGCGTCAGCGAGCGGGTAAAAATCGACTACCTCGGCACCGACGTGGTCAAGCGGTTGCTCGACTACGCAGCGACAGTCTGCCCGCGACATTATCGATTTACCTGCCATCAAGAACTCTCCGTGCCCGCCGCCGATGCATCGGCCGACATGGTCTGCGCCTTCAGCCTGTTCACGCACCTGCTCCACGAGGAGAGCTACATTTACCTCCAAGAATCGCACCGCGTTCTCAAACCGGGTGGCACGGTCATCATGTCGTTTCTGGAATTTGCGAACCCCTGCCACTGGGCTATTTTTGGTCCGACCATGGAGGCTCGCAAAACCAACGCAAGACAACCACTTAACATGTTCATCGAACGCAACGCGATCGATGTCTGGTGCGGACATCTCGGCTTCGTTCGAGAAAGCTTTGTGGACGGAACAGACACCCGCTGGAACGGATCTGCTCTGGGCCAGTCTCTCGCGGTGTTGCGGAAAACGGCGTAAGCGGTTCTGACGATCGGCCGGGCCCGTCTCAGGCAGCCCGCCGCACGTAGCTCGCACCCCGCTCGGCGATCGCCTTCTCCTGCGATGCAAGTTCCAGGTCGGATTCGACCATCATGTCGACGAGCTGATCGAAGCTTGTCTGGGGCTTCCAGCCCAGACGCTTGCGGGCCTTCGTGCTGTCGCCCAGCAGCAGATCGACCTCGGCGGGTCGGTAATACCGCGGATCGACCTCGACGAAGTTCTGGTAATCGAGCCCCAGCCGCGAGAACGTTTTCTCGCAGAATTCGCGGACCGAATAGAGTTCGTTCGTAGCGACCACGTAATCATCCGGCTTGTCCTGCTGCAGCATCCGCCACATCCCCTCGACATAGTCGCCCGCGAAGCCCCAATCCCGCTGGGCATCGAGATTGCCGAGATAGAGCTTGTCCTGCAGTCCCAGCTTGATCCGTGTCGCGGCCCGGGTGATCTTGCGGGTCACGAAGGTCTCACCGCGGCGGGGGCTCTCGTGGTTGAAGAGGATGCCACAGGAGGCATGGAGGCCGTAGCTCTCACGGTAGTTGACGGTAATCCAGTGGCCGTAGAGCTTCGCCACGCCGTAGGGGCTCCGCGGATAGAATGGCGTCGATTCCTTCTGCGGCGTCTCGACCACCTTGCCGTACATCTCGGAGCTGGAGGCCTGGTAGAAGCGGATCTGCTCGCCCGTGTCGTCCTGCACGTCGCGAATTGCCTCGAGCAGGCGGAGCGTGCCGACGGCGGTAACGTCGGCGGTGTAGGCCGGCTGGTCGAAGCTCACGCGGACATGGCTCTGGGCGGCGAGGTTGTAGACCTCATGCGGGCGGATCTCACGGATCAGCCGGACCAAGCCATTGCCGTCCGAAAGGTCGCCGTAGTGCAGGTGCAGCTCGGGCTTCTCACCGAAAATCAGGTGCTCGATCCGCTGGGTGCCGAAGGTGCTCGAGCGACGACGCAGGCCGTGCACTTCGTAGTCCTTCGAGAGCAGCAGCTCCGCAAGGTAGGAGCCGTCCTGACCCGTGACACCCGTAACCAAGGCACGCCGCTGCATCGCTTACTCTCCCGTGTGGTGACGCTGCATAGCACGGCAGCGCCCGCACCGGCACGGTGCCCGGATCCGCCGATCCATTCCTGAGGGGGGGTACCGTAGCAGGACGATCCGGCTGACGAAATGGCATTTTGCGAGCCGCTCTTCGCGCAGCTACTTGCCCAGGATCCCCGCATACACATCGGCGTATCCCCGGGCCGTGGCCGCCCAGGAAAAGCCGGCGGCGTGGTCCTTCAGCCGCGTCGCAAACGCCCGATCAGCCTGAAAGCGGGCCATGCCGTCCCGATAGACCGCCGCCAGTTCCGCCGGCTCATAGCCGTCAAAATAAAAGCCCATGTCGCCCGCGATCTCGGGCAGGCTCGTCCGCCGCGACAGAAACACCGGGCGGCCACACTGCATCGCCTCGAGGACCGGAAAACCAAACCCCTCGGTGAGCGAGGGAAAGAGAAAGGCTTCGCAGTGCTCGTAGAGCCACTGCCGGTCACCGTCCGACACCTCGCCCGACAGAATCACCCGCCCGGCCAGCCCGAGCCTGGCCACCTCCCGCTCCAAGTGCTCCCCGTAGGGCGTCGTCTTCTTGCCGGCGATCACGAGCCTGGCATCGGGTAGCTGCTCGATGAGTCCAAACAACGTATGAAAATTCTTGTGCGGCAGGCAGTTGCCGATCGTGAGCAGAAACGGCCCGGTCGGCACGAAGGCCGGGCGTATGGCCGACGCCACCGGCGGAGTCGACACAGCCAAGGGCACGACATGCACGGGACGGCCCCCCAGATTCACATGCTTCGCCACATCGTCGGCAACATAGGCCGAGTCGGCCACGATCGCCGCCGCCCGGTTCACCTTCCGCTGAATGTCGGCAAGCTTACGGTCGATCTCGTCGGTGCGGGCTTCGGCCGGAGACTCGTGCAGGAAGTTCAGGTCGTGGATCGTGAGCACCACCGGCACGCTGTCGTCAAGCGGCAGATATTTCGACATCTGGCTGGTGACATGCCAGAGCGCGACCCGCGGGTTCGAAAAAAATGGTTTGAGCAGCGGCCTGTAGAGCCGGCGGATCGCCTCCTTGTTCCACGGCGACACGGCGATCGACTCGAAGCCGCCGTCGGGGAAATAGCGTTCGGCTCCGCTTGGCAGGAGAAACACCGGCTGAAACCGGCCTGCGGCCACGGCGAGAATCTCCCGCCCCAGGTGCAGCGAATACCGCCCCAGGCCACAGTTGATGTGGCGAAGCTTTTCGAGGTCGATGACGACGCGGGGCGGGCTCATGGACGGTCGCGAACTCTGGCTCAGTGGGGAATCCTCATTCTTTCCAATGGCCACGGCCATTGGCCAGCCCAGAAGGTTACTGTCCACGCTGAAAGGTGGCGCGGAGGTCGCGGAGCGTCTGGTCGTAGTTGTCGATACGGATCAGTCCGAAGCGGGGCATCTCCAGGTCGTAGATCACCCAGATCGTCAGTGAGACGACAGCGGCAAATACCACAATATGGAGCCAGTTGAACCGCCCATGGCCGGCCATGTCGTGACCGGCCAGCACCGCGGCGAAGATCGCGACCAGCAGCAGGAGGGCCAGGATGGCCACCGGCGTGTGGGCGTTGAAGGCGGCCCGCTGCCGCGTGCCGGCATCAAACATGGCATTCAGCGCATCGAGGAGCAGGGCGGCCGCCTGGGGATTCTGGCAGCGGGGTGCCGCTGCGACGGCCTGCCGCCAGATCGAGTCCTGGGCCGTCGCGAGACGTTTGGCGAGGATGCCATCCGATTCAGCGTGGGTCGCCCCAGGGATCTGCGCAAGCCTCACGTCGAGATAGCTGCGAAACTCTTCCCGCACCGCTGACTGCGCATCCTCCGGTAGCAGATCGAGCCGTAGCCAGGCCGTGCCGATGGCATTCGCTTCCTCGACGATCAGGCTGCGGCGCATGTCGAGACGCGTGCCGGCCGAACTAAACCAAAAAGCCACGAGCAGCCCGAGGAGACCGAGCACCGCTGCATCGACGGCACTGGTGCCCACGGCCGCGGCATCGTCGTGGATTCGCGATCGCCAGTCGGCAATGCGATGCCCCGCCACTGCCGACAGGAGCATGACACCAAACACCCCAAGCGGCAGGGCGATCATCGAGAGTTGGACGCCGTTCATGCCTGGGCTCACGGTGAGACCTCCGACGGATCCCGAGACGCGGCTGCCCGACAGAGGAGCCGCTGAGTATAGAGGCCGCTGAAACGCCGGTTCGTCAGCCGGCGATAGCCACGGCTTGGAAGCCAAGGAAGTTCCTGCCATAGTGATGGCCGTCGGAACGGGATTTCCCTGGAACTGTTCCGGTCCAACGGCTGTTCTCCGCGTCTTCCGCGGCCATTCAGGCAGGAGCCCCACCATGAAAATCCACGAATATCAGGCGAAGGATCTGCTACGGGCGGCCGGCGTGCCGGTGCTGGCCGGACGGGTCGCCCGCACGCCCGAAGAAGCGGCCGCCGCCTTCACCGCGCTTGGCACTCCGGTCTGTGCCGTGAAGGCCCAGATCCATGCCGGCGGTCGCGGCAAGGGACAAGTCATTGGTTCCACCCAGCGCGGCGTGGAACTGGCCAAGACCGCCGAAGACGCGGCGCGGATCGCAAAGGGCCTGCTCGGCAACACGCTCGTCACGATCCAGACGGGCCCCGAGGGGCAGGTCGTGAGGCAGGTATTTGTAGAGAGCGGCTGCGCGATCGACCGCGAGCTCTACTGTGCGGTGCTCGTCGACCGCCGCGTCGGCTCGCCCGTACTCATCGCCAGCACCGCCGGCGGCATGGACATCGAAGAGGTCGCCCACAACACACCCGAACTGATCTTGAGCGAGCCCTTCGACCCCGATCGTGGCCTCGCCGGCTATCAGGCGCGACTCTTGGCCGCGAAGCTCGGCCTACCGACGGCCAGCTGGCGGCATGCCGAGGCGTTTTTCCGCAAGCTCTGCGCGGCGTTCGTGTCGCTCGATGCGTCGCTGCTCGAGATCAATCCGCTGGTGCTCACGAAAGATGGCTCGCTCGTCGCCCTCGATGCCAAGATGACTTTCGATGACAATGCGCTCTTTCGCCACAAAGACGTGACCTCGCTTCGCGATGAGGCGGAGGAAGAGCCTGCCGAGACGCGGGCCGCCGCCGCCGGCCTCTCCTATGTGAAGCTCAACGGCACGATCGGCTGCCTGGTCAACGGTGCCGGCCTTGCCATGAGCACAATGGACCTCGTGAAGTACCACGGCGGCCAGCCGGCCAACTTCCTCGACGTGGGCGGCGGTGCCGACGTGAATCAGGTGACCGAGGCCTTCCGGATCATCCTCTCCGATCCCCACGTGAAGGCGATTCTCGTCAACATCTTCGGCGGAATCATGCGATGCACGACGATCGCGAGCGCCATCGTCGAGGCCTCGAAGACCGTCGGCTTCACCGTGCCCCTGGTCGTGCGGCTCGAGGGCACCGAGGTGGAGGAGGGGAAGAAGATCCTGGCCAACAGTGGCACCGCGATCATCACCGCCGACGGCCTCACCGACGCCGCCAAGAAGGTGGTCGCCGCCGCTGGCGCCGTCTAAGGCGAACTCACCACTGCTTTTCCACACGTTCCCGTTCCGTTTTTGAAAGCCTCCCATGAGCATCCTCGTCAATCACGACACCCGCGTCATCTGTCAGGGCATCACCGGCAAGGTGGGTGAGTTCCACACCCGCGGCTGCCTGGAATACGGCACGCGGATGGTGGGCGGCGTGACGCCCGGCAAGGCGGGCGAAACCGTCGTCGGCCTGCCGGTCTTCAATACCGTCGCCGAGGCCCGCGACGCGACCGGCGCCAACGCCACGATGATCTTCGTGCCGCCAGCCTTCGCGGCCGATGCGATCCTGGAGGCAGTGGGCGCCGGGATCGAAGTGGTGATCGCGATCACTGAAGGCATCCCCGTGCTCGACATGGCCCGCGTCATGCCGGTGGTGAAGGCCTCGAAGAGCCGGCTGATCGGCCCCAACTGCCCGGGCGTGATCACGCCGGGCCAGTGCAAGATCGGTATCATGCCCGGCTACATCCACACGCCCGGACACATCGGCGTGATGAGCCGCTCCGGCACGCTCACCTACGAGGCCGTCTGGCAGCTCACGCAGCTCGGCCACGGTCAGAGCACCTGCGTCGGATTGGGCGGCGACCCACTCGTGGGCTCGAGCTTCATCGACATCCTGACACTGTTCCAAGCCGATCCCGACACCCATGCCATCCTGATGATGGGTGAAATCGGCGGCTCGGCTGAAGAAGAGGCGGCAGCCTTCGTGAAGCAGCATGTCACCAAGCCGGTGGCCGCCTTCATCGCGGGCCGCACCGCACCGCCGGGCAAGCGCATGGGCCACGCCGGCGCCATCATCTCCGGCGGCAAGGGCACGGCCGAGGCCAAGCTCGAGGCCCTGCGGGACGCCGGCATCGAGATCGCCGAAAGCCCGGCTGACATGGGGCAGGCCATGGTGCGCGCGATCAAGCGGCGGGGCTAGGTTGAGCCAACAGCGGTTGGGTGGTGGGAGCCGCCGGGGGCGGTGAAAGCCTCCGACTCGAGGCCAGGATACGCCGACTCGCTTCGGCTTCCCCCGACCTCCGGCTCCCGTATGCCTTCCAATTGCGCCGCATGGTGTTCCGACCCCGCCTTCCAGGCCTTTGTGGAAAAGAAGGGTGACTGATCTACACTAATGCCATGAACGTCAGCCTTTTCATCCCTTGCTTCGTCGATCAGATGACCCCGCAGGTGGGGATCGCGGTAGCCCGTGTGCTCGAGCGACTCGGCCACACGGTCGAGTTTCGCTCGGCCCAGACCTGCTGCGGCCAACCAAGCTTCAACTCGGGCTACTGGGACGAGGCCCGCGCCGTTGCCATGCACGCGCTGGAAGTTTTCACGGGTGCCGAGGCGGTGGTGGGGCCGAGCGGCTCCTGCGTGGCGATGATGCGGGTCTTCTATCCTGAACTGCTCGCCGGCACACCCCACGAGACGGCCGCCCTCGATCTGGCAGCCCGGACCTTCGAATTCGGTGAGTTTCTCGTCAAGAAGCTGGGAGTGATCGACGTGGGCGCGCGGTTCCCTCATCGCGTCACCTACCATGACGGCTGCCACGGCCTCCGCGAATTGCGGGTGAAGGACGAGCCGAGGCAACTGCTGCGGGCCGTCCGCGATCTGGAACTCGTCGAGTGCGACGAGCCGGAGAGTTGCTGCGGCTTCGGTGGACTCTTCAGCGTGAAGTTCCCCATGATCTCCACCGCGATGGCGGAGGTGAAGGGTGGTTCGCTCGCCCGCACCGACTGCGACTACATCGTGTCGAGCGATCCGAGTTGCCAGTTGCAGCTCGACGGCTGGCTCACCCGCAACGGCCGAAAGGCCCGCACCGTCCATCTGGCCGAGGTGCTCGCCGGCACGGTCGAGGAACGGTAGCTGGAGCAAAGAGCCCAGCTTATTTCGACGGCGGGCTGGCACCTGCTGCCGCCGGCGCAACCGCTGCTGCCGGCGCGTTCATGACCTCGTCAGAGGCGAGGACCGAAATCACCGGCCGACCCCAGGCATGCATCCGGTATCGCTCGAGCAGGCCGACATCCCGCACGCCGTTGCCATTAGCGTCGTTCAACACGAGGCGGTCCGTGAACGACTTGTTGTGATCCGTATCGAGGAACCGCTCTCCCGCGTCGTGCTTCTTGTTGCCGTTCAGATCCGCGAAGGGTTCACTCCAGCCCGGAGGAGGAGGGGGGGGCGGCGGTTCCGGTTGCTGCTCCGTCTCGGGCTTGGCTTTCTTGCCATTCTTTTGCTGCTTGCTGGGGTCCGGTTGCTTACCGAGATTTGCCTGTTTCTGCTGATCGAGAGAGTCGGCCGCGGCATCGAGCGGAGGCGGTGCCACGGGCGACGGCTCCGGGACACTCCCAGGCTCACCGTCGAGCAGGATCGCACGTTTTGCTTCATCCGGTTCGACACAGCGGGCAAAGGTTCGCAGCATTCTCGTGCCCATGTCATAGACCAGCGTGGAACCGTCGAGCCGGAATGCCTCCGGCACGGGCACGACCGAGCAGACAATCAGGAATGTGCCCGCGATGATCATGCCCGCCACGGCACCCACCAGGCCCCCGCCGAGTTTGTCGATCACCGGCGCGAACTGCACCACCTCGGCAGGCACGTAGCCGCCCACTACGAGCCTGCCTGCGACGGCCGTGCCGATCAGCAGCAGGCCGAAGGCCACTGGAAACGTATACACAACTGGCAGTTCGAAGCTCGCGAGCACCGCCGCCAAAGGGTCGGCGAAGGCCAGTGCCATCACGATCGCCACCAACGCCTGCATGGCAGTCAGCACCGCAAGAAACAGTCCGTTCTTCACGCCAAAGGCTACCAGCCCGAGCACGACGCCGCCCACGAGCAGGTCGCCGAACCGTTGCAGTATGGACGTCGCCAGCAGCATCAGCATGAGTGCCTCGCCTGCGACGACAGTGGATAGACAATGCCGCTCACTTGGTCACCCGCACGATCTCGTTGATGCTCGTGATACCGGCCAACACCTTGGCGATTCCCGACTCCTGCAGCGTCCGCGTGCCCGCCTTACGGGCTGCTGCCCGGATCGCCTGAATGGAAGGATGGGCCGCCAGCAGTTCCCGAATGGCGTTGTCGAACACGAGCAGTTCATGCACCCCCGTGCGGCCCTTGTAGCCGGTGCCGTGGCAGCTGGGGCAGCCCTTCTCCCGATAAATAGTCACTTCCTTTTCTGCCGGCACGCCCAGCTTCTGCCGGAATTCAGCCGGCGCCGGATAGGGTTCTTTGCACTTGGGGCAGAGCACGCGGACGAGACGCTGGGCGAGCACCGCGGTCACGGCCGCCTGGATGAGTGTTGTTTCGATGCCGATGTCGAGCAGCCGCGTGACGGTCGTCGCCGTATCGTTGGCGTGCAGCGTCGTAAAGACGAAATGGCCCGTGAGCGCTGCCTGCATCGCGATCTCGGCGGTCTCCTTGTCACGAATCTCGCCCACGAGGATCACGTCCGGATCCTGCCGCAGCACCGACCGCAGGATCTTCGCAAACGTCAGGTCGGCCGACGTGTTGACCGCCGTCTGTGAGATGTTTTCGAGCTGGTATTCGATCGGGTCCTCGATGGTGACGATGTTACGGGAGAGGACGTCGATCTCGCCCAAGGCCACGTAAAGGGTCGTCGTCTTACCCGACCCGGTGGGGCCGCAGACGATCAGCATGCCGTGGGGCTGCCGAACGATCCCCTGGAGCGTTTTGAGCATCGATTCCCGCATGCCCAGCGAGGCGAGTCCACCCTTGATGACGCCACTGTCGGCATCAAGAAGCCGCAGGGCCATCTTTTCGCCGAAGTTGGTCGGACCAGACGCCGCGCGAACGTCGAACTTCCTGCCCGCCTTGAGCAAGGCAAACGTGCCATCTTGCGGCCGGCGCCGTTCCGCGATGTCCATGTCGGCACAGACCTTGATGGCCGACACGACGGCCTTGCCAGCCGATCCCTTGAGCGTCGACACGTTCTGCATGATGCCGTCGATGCGGCAGCGGACGATCAACTCATCTGCGCCCTTGGGTTCGAGGTGGATGTCGGTGGACCGCATCTCGATCGCCCTCTCGAAGATCTGCTGCACGGTCTTCACTGCCCGCGAGGCATCGCGATCCAGCCCATCGCCGCCCTGTCCGTCGACCGGGGTGCCATCTTTTTTCAGGATCACGACCGAGATGTCAGCCTCGCGGCTACCAGCGGCGACGCTGACGGCAGGGAACCACTTGTCGAACGACTTTTCCAGGCCCAGTTTCGTGGCAGCCAGAAACATCATCTTGCGGACAAACCGCTTGGTGAGCATCTTGCGAGTCGAGGGGGCCTTGGTGTCGCGATACGCGACATAACCCGCAAAACTGACGGGGAAGACCACGAGAAACAGCGGCAGCATGCCCAGGCCGTACTGATAGGTGACGAAGACGAAGACCGCACCGGCGGCCACGAAGGGCAACGACCAGGGGAAAGCCTCGCCGAGGATCTCCTGATAATCGTTGTCCACCCAGATGCAGAAAGCCGTCCACGCGGTCGCCAGGAGAATCCAGGCCACCCCCAGCCAGACCAAGCGGTCGATCGCGGCCGCCGAGAGCATTCCTGTCCCTTTCCATGCACCTGAGGTCGGTCCGCTAGCCGCCGCCCAGCGCGACGACGGCTCCAGCGAAGCAAGCCTCGCCCTAGTATCCCACTATTTTTAGCGTCTGGCGGAGAAGAAATCCACGGAATCTGGCCTAAGTTGACGGGGGATAGGTGTCCGCATGTCGGCCGCCGGTCATCGGCTATGATGAAGACATGATCGTCAACGACTCGCCTGCCCCGTCCGTGGGCCACGCCGCTGCCACCCCACAACCGTCGCCGAGGATGGCGAAAAAGCGGTTTCTGCACGACGCGGCGGAGCATGTCCGCGACACGGGGCACAGGGCATTTGTCCGCAAAGCACTCAGCGGCTACTACGCCAGCCGCGACCTCCAAAAAGCCCGTTTTCGCGACTGGGAGCATGCCCGCGACGCGGCCAGTCTGGCCAAATGGTCGGCCGTCAACCGGCTCGACGAACTCCTACCCCGTTTCGTAGCCGCTTTCGAGGCAAACGGCGGGCAGGTGCACTGGGCACGGGACGCCGAGGAGGCGCGGAAGATCGTGCTGGACCTCGTGCTGGCCGTGCGGGCCAAGGCGATCATCAAGAGCAAGTGCATGACCAGCGAGGAGATCCACTTAAACGCGGCGCTCGAGGCCGATGGCTACGGCGTGGTGGAGAGCGACCTGGGCGAGTTCATCCAGCAGCTCCGCGGAGAACCGCCATATCACTTCGTCTTCCCCTGTATGCATGTCCGTCGGGATGAGATCAGCGACCTGTTCGGCAAGCATCTCGGCACGGCACCAACCGACAGTCCCGAGGAACTCACGATGATCGCCCGTCGGCATATGCGCCGGCTCTACGTCGATGCCGACGTGGGGATCACGGGGGCGAACTTTCTCGTTGCCGAAACCGGCCAGATCTCGATCACAGAGAACGAGGGCAACGCTCGGCTCACGGCGGCGCTGCCGCGGGTCCACATCGCCATCTCGGGCATCGAGAAGGTGGTAGAGCACCTCGACGACCTCGCGGTGCTCCTGCCGATGCTGGCTACGGCCGGGGCGGGCCAGCCAATGACCTGCTACAACACGCTCTATGCCGGGCCTCGCCGGCCTGGCGAGGCCGACGGCCCAGAGGAAATGCATCTCGTCCTCCTCGACAACTCGCGGACGGCGATCCTCGCCGATCCCGAGCAGCGGGATAGCCTCCACTGCATCCGCTGCGGCGCCTGCCTGAATGTCTGCCCGATCTTCAAGAACGTCGGCGGCTTCACCTACGGCACCACCTACCAGGGCCCGATCGGCTCGGTGATCACACCGCACCTCCGCGGGCTGGCCGACTGGAATCACCTCTCGGCAGCCAGTTCGCTCTGCGGAGCCTGCACGGATGCCTGTCCGGTGCGGATCGACATTGCCCATCACCTCCTCCATAATCGCCGCAATGCTGCCCGGACCGCCCCCAATGCCTGGGAGCGTATGGGGCACAGACTGTTTGCGATGGTGGCCCGCCGCCCCTGGCTCTTCGGCCTGGGCGGGGCGATCTTTCGCCGTACTCTCCCGCTGCTGAAGGCCCTGCGGCCGCCGCTCTTGCGAGACTGGCTCGCCTCACGCGATCTCCCTGCGGCCCCGCGGCAGAGCTTTCGCCGCCAGTGGGATCGCCGCCAGCCGCAGCAGCCCGCGGCCCCGCGGGAGGGCAGGGCATGAGCGGCCAGACGGAGATGTCGGCCCGCGAGGTGATCCTGGCGCGGATTCGGGAGGCCCTGCGCACGCCAGCACCACTCCCGCACGGCCTGTCAGCGGACAGCCAGCCGCAGGAGAGCCAGCCGCATCAGCGGACAGCGGTGACGACCAGTGGCGCGTCCACGGCGGGCATCACGGGAACGCACACCCCCAGCGGGCTCCCCACCCTCACCGTGCTGCCCGAGGAAGTGGCTCGGCCATGGCTGCCCGACGGCGGCGAAACGCCGGCCGAACGGCTGCAGCTTCTGGTCGAGAATCTGGGCAAACTCCGCGCTATCGTGCAGCGGGTGCCCGATCTCACCGCCGCCAGCGACTACCTCTTCACGATCGCGCGGGAGCGGGATTGGCAGCGAGTCGCCTGGCATCCCCATCCGCTGGTGGAGCCGCTCTTGGCCGGAGTGCCATGCGCAACCTATCGGGTCGACGCCGCGGATTTCGACAAAAACGCGCTCGAATCCTGCGACGCCGGCATCACATCGTGCGAGGCACTGGTCGCCCAGACCGGTTCGATCCTCGTCTCCAGTGCCACCTCGGGCGGACGAGCCCTTTCGATCCTGCCGCACGTGCACGTGGTCGTGGCGGCGTGCGATCAGATCGTGGCTACGCTCGCCGACGCCCTCCACTCCGCACAGGCCCGGCATGATGGCCACCTGCCGAGCATGCTGTCCTTCATCACCGGCCCCAGCCGCACCGGCGACATCGAGCGGATTCTTGTGCTGGGGGCCCACGGGCCCAAGGAATTAATCCTCATCCTCGTCGGCTGACGGCCTCTCGCCCCCGCAGCGAGAGTCGCACGCCGGTCGCGTCGCCTGCTACTATCGGGATCATGACGCCGCCCCGCTGCCCTGTCTGTCTGGGCGAAACCCTCGAGATCCGCGCGAAACTGATCTGCAGGGCATGCGGCATGATTCTCGAAACCTGCTGCGAGGGCGGGCCCATGGGATCGGGAGACTCCTGCCCGCGGCCGCCTGCATCACCGGCACCATCGGCGCCACCTGACGAATCTCGGCGCGGCTGAGTTTTTCGACCAGGAAAGATCGATCTTCTGCTGTGAGTTTGCCTGTCGCGCAAACCCTGGCGATCGCGGTGAGATGCCACGTACGGCTCCGCGATCTGCTTCGGTTGGGCGACTGACGACTCGGCCGGGTCGATTGCGGCGGAAGTCACCGACTGGGGGTGGCCTTCACGCGAAGCCTGGAAACGTGTTTGCAAAACGTTTTGCCTGTTTATTCCTCTGGAGGTTCCTGTGAAGAAGCGTTTGACTTTTGGCTTCCTGCCCTGGGTGGCCGCTGCCGGCGTGTGTGTCGTTGGTGGTTTTGTTCGCGGTGAGGATGCCGCGACGAGTGTTCCGGCTGATGGTTCCGTCCTGGTGGGCGGTGCCGATGCCGCTGCGGCCGCTCCGGCCGAAGCTGCGGCGATCGACGGCGCTGCCGCCGACGCTGGCATGAAGACGGTGAAGGTGTGGAAGATGGTCCCGGAGATCCGGGAAGTTGAGAGCACGGAGTGGGCGACCGAGGTGCGTGAGCGTTCGTTCACGGTCACCAAGAAGGTTCCGCGGATCGAAGAGCGGACCCGGAACTACACGGTCATGGTGCCGGAACAGCGCACGAAGTCGGTGGACTACACCGTCAACGTGAACGTTCCGGAGACCCGGACGGCGAACTACAACGTGTCGGTGCCCTACACCGAGGAGCGGACGGCCACCTACAAGGTGAACGTGCCCTACACCGAGCAGCTCGAGCAGGCCTACACGGTGATGGTGCCCTATACCGAGCAGCTGACCGGCTACCGCACGGTCTCGAAGCGCGTGCCCGTCAAGAGCACGAAGACCGTGACCTGCCGTGGCGGCCACTGGGTGACCGAGGCCAAGGAGATTTCCGCCAACGGCAAGTATGACGCCGCCGGCAATCCCTGCTGCCCGAAGGTTGTCTGCTGCCGTCGCTGGGTCCCCACCTGCGAGACCAAGGAGATCGAGGTCACGCTGTGGAAGGTCGAGTGCGAGCAGGTTGCCTACACCTACTGCGTGAAGAAGAGCCGCTGCGAGCAGCGGACGCGGACGGTGTGCGTGCAGAAGAGCCGTTGCGAAGAGCGGACCCGCAACTACTGCGTGAAGCTGTCACGCTGCGAGGAGCGGACCCGCAACTACTGTGTCACGAAGATGGTGCCGGAGTGCCGCACCCGGACGATCTGCGTGAAGAAGTCGCGTTGTGAGGATCGGTCGGCCACCTACTGCGTCACCAAGATGGTTCCGGAGACCCGGACCCGCACGGTGTGCGTGAAGAAGTGCCGCACCGAGACCCGCACCCGCGAGTACACGGTGAACAAGTGCGTGCCCGAGACGCGGACCAAGGAAGTGAACTACACGGTGATGGTGCCGGTCCAGAAGACCGCCAACTACACGGTGTGCGTCAGCGACAACGTGTCGGAGACGAAGACTGAGTCGTACGTCGTCCGCGTGCCCAAGAAGGTCACGAAGTCGGTCTGCACCCAGGTCCGCAAGTGCGTCGAAGAGCAGGTCCCGGCCGACAACGGCTGCGGCTGCTCGAACGGCAACGGCGGCAACGGTGCCGGCAAGCGTGGCCTCCTCGGCTGCAAGAAGGGCTGCTAATTGAGCCCCACCCCGGCTGCTGGCCTGGGTGATGAATGAGAAAGCAAGGCGG
>Ga0209357_1000186_pt1 | contig 23111 bp, 23 predicted proteins | sample LauGreFBDMM110SD_2_FD_187573 | JGI IMG/M metagenome (GOLD analysis project Ga0209357, IMG submission 187573) | Freshwater lake microbial communities from Lake Michigan, USA - Fa13.BD.MM110.SD (SPAdes) (version 3) | ecosystem: Environmental > Aquatic > Freshwater > Lake | place: Lake Michigan... | reverse complement strand
CTTCCTGTCATAGGCGCAAAGGGTGAACCTGTTGCGATTTTGCAAAACGCGCTCATTCTTGCTGGCGTCGAAGTAAAGGGTGGCGCTGACGGAGTATTTGGTAATGGAACAAAAGCTTCAATCACCTCATTTCAAAAAATAAAGAACATTGTTGCAACGGGCAAGGTTGACGTAGACACGGCAATTGAGCTTGGTCTTCTCCCCCGCCCAGTTCTCGATGTAACAATTGCAGTATTTCCTGTGCAACCAGCTTGCTACTTCATTGACACCTGGCAAGAGGCACGGGGCGCAACACGTCAGCACGAAGGTGTTGACATCATTGCGAATCGTGGAACACCATTGCTCGCCGTCAGTGATGGCACGATCACACGAGCTTATGACGCCGCTACTAGTTCATTATCTGGCAACGCCTTACGCCTTACAACTGCAGATGGAACTTACTTCTTCTACGCCCACCTTGATTCAATTGCCCCAGGTGTTGCTGCTGGTACAGCTGTAAAGGCCGGACAAGTAATTGGTTTCGTTGGTTCAACTGGCAATACCAACACCGATCACCTGCATTTCGAAGTTCACCCTAAAGGTGGCGCCGCTGTGAATCCATTTCCCATCGTTAAAGCAGTTGATGCTTGCAAGAAGAAGTAACTATTTCCGAATCTCATAAAAGGCGTTAACAGAGTGTGCAATATCTAATTGTTGAAAGGAGCTAAAGCCAGCTTGACGTGCGAAATCCTCAGCTAAAAGTGATGGAAAACCAAGTGTTCCCAGCCCTTCTCCATTGTGATCCGACAAAGCAGAAGCCATGCAAGAGAGAACACTGATTCCATACATCAATGCGGCCATAGGGTTTTTATTGACGTTCTCCTGAAGCGTATTGCCTGCTTTAATGTCGACGAGAAGCCATGATCCATCTTCTTTCAACATGCGGTATATATCTTCAATCATTTTGCGCGGATGCGTCATATCGTGAATGCAATCAAATGTTGTAACGAAGTCAACTGAAGAGTTCTTGGGCAAATCTGACGTTTTCGCATTCATAAAATTCACGTTGCTCAGACCCGATTGAACCAACTTTTCCGCTGCCCTAGCAAGCGCATGCTCAGATATATCAATACCAACAAAAGTGCTCTTCGGGAACTGCTTCGCCATGAGCAACACAGCCGACCCTGCTCCACATCCAATGTCTACAACGCTCATCCCGGCCGTCAACTTATCGACCACTCCTGACAGCGTCGGCAACACAAGATTCACAAGGAAGGCATTGCTCCACGGTTCAAAAGAGCGCTCAATACCGACTGCACCATCTAGTCCGTGCGCGTCGTAATCGAAACCGATACCGGTACGAAAAGATTCCGGCAAATCTTTCAGCCTGTCAAAGGTAGCGGGGAGACGATGGAACATACCCATGCCAAATGCTGGATGCTCTTCATTCGCCAACACTGCTACTGCTTCGGGTGTGAGTTTGTAAGTTGTGTTTTCGTCAATGTGCCCGGCAGCCTCGTGAGCTTCATATGAATACCCCGCTGTCACAATTCGCGCCGCTACCTGATTAGCGCACCACTCTCTTACCCATCTTTCAGAAAGGTTTGCTTCCTGCGCAATACCTTTGCTCGTCAAACCGTCAGATGCTGCCAGAATGCGATACAGACCCAATTGGTCGCCGATATGAATCATGCCCGCGGTTACAGCCCCTGATAACTGAGAGAACACATTAAAGGAAAAAAGCTTCAGGGCTTCTGGGTCTAGTGCACGATCGGAAGATGTCATCTATTAATGGTAGACCTTTGCTGATGAGGCGCTTGGCGGTCAGACCGTTCGGTGACTCTTCGGCAAATGCTCAACGCCAGATAATCGAGTCAATGAAAAAGTGACACCATCTGACAATGCAAGTGGCTCAACTTCAGAGATAGACGCGTGCCCCAGCACAAAGCGCTCCCATTCCCATGGTGTTGGCTCCAAACCAAGTAAATGGCATATCACGACAGAATTTGTTCCGGCGTGGGCAACGAAAGCTATGTGTTTGTCCAACGTATTGCCATGGGTCCACACGGGAAGTTCACTATCGGCTTTTTCGTAGCGTCGTTCTTGCAAGAACTGCGCACAATCGCTGTTGATTCGCTTGACGAAGTCGGAAACCGCTTCGCCACCGTTGATACCACCCCACCGTTGGTTACTCGGCCGCGAACGTTCTTCTTTATACGCCTCTACTGCCTTCTCCACAGGAGTGCCATGCCAAATAGGGTTGCGGATTTCCTGTAACCAATCGGCAGTAACGCTTGTTCGTCCACTTTGTTGAAGAAGAGGCGCTGCAGTTTGCTGGGCACGCAATAGCGGGCTGACATAAATTTCATCGAAGCGAGTGTCGGCAAGATACGTCGCTACCATCTCGGCCTGTTCGCGGCCCTTGAGGGTCAAAGGAGGGTTATCGACGTTGAGTCCATCTTTTACCCATTCGGGTTCTCCGTGTCGAATGAGAGTGATACGCATATGACCATCTTAGACGTGGAAATACAGCCTGCCTAAGTGCAAGTATGTACGAATGTCGCAAAATATAAATGAACTCAGCGTGAACTGGGCAACTCTTTGGGAAGCACTCGCCGATGAACGACCTAACGACGTAGCTGTTGTACTTGGTGATGCAGAAATTAAATGGGGCGAACTCGACGAGCGATCGGCACAACTCGCATCGGTGTTTTCTCAACAAGGTGTTGGCCCAGGCTCAAAAGTTGCTCAGCTGTTGTTCAACGATGCCGCATACATCGAATCTATTTATGCGCTTTTCAAACTACGCGCAACGCCAGTAAACATTAATTATCGTTACCTGCAAGGCGAAATTGCATACATTCTCAATAATTCCGAATCAGAGGTGCTCGTCTATCATGCATCTCTAGCCGAGCAATTAGTTGGTATTAAAGATCTTGTTCCCTTGTTGAAAACACTTGTCTGTGTAAACGACGTTGGCCCAGAATTCAATCCAGAAAAAGGACATCTCAAATACGAAGAAGTTCTTTCCAGCGCTATTCCAGCTCAACGTATCGAACGTTCTGGCGAAGATCTTTTGTTCCTCTACACAGGTGGTACGACAGGTATGCCCAAAGGGGTGATGTGGAGACACGTAGATCTTTTTGGCGTACTTGCGTTTTCTGGCTACCACGCATTAGGCCTACCTATTCCCACAACAGTGCAGCAAGTTGGTCAAACTGCAGCTCAACTAGCGTCTGAAAAAAAGAGCCCTACTAACCTCTGCGCAGCACCTCTCATGCATGGTGTTGCTCTATTTCTAGCCATGTCTAGTTTTGTACTTGGGGGGAAAGTTATTCTTCTCAAATCACGAAAATTTGACGCCAAGGAACTCCTCGATCTATCAGAAAAATATTCCGTGACGCAGTTGTCCATTGTTGGCGATGCATTCTGTAAACCAATCACTCGTTACCTACAAACACTCGTAGAACAAAATCAGCCGCTTCCGCATCTGGAGAGCATCATTCGCATTACTTCCTCTGGCGCCACTTTTTCAGGCGATCAAAAGTCGTTGCTCCAGAAGTACATGCCGAACGCAACCATTATTGACATGCTTGGTGCAAGTGAAGGTGGTCCGTTTGGTATTGCAATGACCGCACCAAATGAAGACCCCATCGCTACTGCTGTTTTCATTGCTCCCCCCAATGCAACAACATTCAACGATGAAACGTGGGAACCGCTACCCCGCGGAAGCACAGTGCCAGGAGTTTTAGGTGTTTCGGGCCCTATGCCGCAGGGCTACTACCGAGATGAAGCAAAAACCGCTCAAACTTTCAAAGAGATCAACGGCGTGCGGTACACCATCCCAGGTGACTACGCGTTGATTGATGCACAAGGAGTGATGCAACTACTCGGACGCGGATCCGTTTGCATCAACAGCGGTGGTGAGAAAATTTACCCGGAAGAGGTAGAAGTAGTAGCACGATCAATTTCGGGCATTGCCGATTGCACCGTTGTTGGAGTTCCCGATGACCGCTTCGGAAATGCAGTAACAGCTGTTGTTTCGCGAAATCCTGGTTCCTCTATCACGGCTGAGGAACTATTAACAGAAATGCGCAAAACTCTTGCGGCGTACAAGTGCCCACGCCACGTGATTTTTGTTGATGCCGTTTACAGAAGTCCAAGTGGCAAGGCCGATTACAACATCACACGTGACATTGCGATGGGCCTACTGAAGATTTAGTCGACCTTAAGAATTCCTGCTTCACGAGACCTCGTGGTGGCAGCGCCCATTTTTGTGCCGTCATACCCAACTCGTAGGCCTGGCGTTACCTCAATCACAATACGGTCGGGCGAATCGAGCATCATCGCAAATTCTTTGATGCGATTTTCACCGAATTTTTCGTACAGTCTTTCTGCGAGAGCCCTGTAGAACCATTTCTTTGTATCGGCGTCATCGAGTACGCGCGCAGTTCCTTTGTAAGTAACCGTACGGCTTCCGCCCATCTCCATGCCTGCAGAGGTAATGACCAACGCAACTCGTGGGTCGCGGCGGATTGCCGGAACGCGCTTACGATGTGCAGCTGACGTCATCCAGAATTTTCCGTCTGCATAGAAGTAACTCAAAATGGAAGCCATTGGTGAACCATCTTTTGTGGTCCAACAAAACGTCAATTCCTTCTGCTGTGACAGCATGAGAGTTTCGACATCTGCATCGAGACCATAAACGGTCACATCTTCGTAATTGGTAATGAGTTTTTCTGCCATGATCCCTACTTGATTGGTAACGGTTAAATTAATTTAGATCAGTTAAGCCTTGTCTCGTAAGTCGAAGTGCGCTGCGTGTGCCGAGTGTCCACCGTCGACCATCAGCGTGGTACCAGTGATGAATGACGCTGCTGGAGACGCCAAGAAATAGAAAGCTTCCGCGAGCTCGTTCGGTTGCCCCCAACGCCGTAGTGGTATGCGCTTAGCCATTTCATCCATTGCACCAGGAACACCCTTGAGGCGCTCGGTAATGCCCGTTTCTACTGGCCCTGGGCCGACACCATTCACACGAATGCCGTAAACACCAAGGTCAACAGCCGCAGCGCGCACAAGGTTGAACACGGCGGCTTTAGATGCGTTATAGGCGTAGTTGCCAGGGTCTCCTCGTAATCCACATGTAGAGGCCGTTGCCAATATGACACCCGAACCGGCTTTTTTCATCACTTCTGCGGCGTTTCGAATGCCGTGAACCACGCCGGTGACATTGACAGCCATGATTCGTTCAAACTTTTCTACTGCGCCTGGGTCTTCCCACGGCAAAGTTCCCACCATTCCGGCGTTCAATATAGAAACCGATAATCCGCCGAAATGAGACACTGCTGCCTGTACTAAGGCCGCATTGTGGTCACCATCAGACACATCGCCTGGAAGAGCGAGAAACGATTGAGCATCTGGAGACGCACTCACCCATTTCAGACTGTCGCTAGAAATGTCGTTAACGACCACTCGATAACCCCGGGAGGCGAAAAGTTCGGCCGTTGCCCGACCAATTCCAGAACCCGCTCCTGTAACTATTGCGACTTCGCTACTACTCATGGTCTTACCCTATGCTGGGGCACATAGTCATCTAGTACTGGGGAAAATTATGGATCTTGGATTGCGTGGGAAAAAAGCCATTGTTACTGGCGGTAAGCGTGGATTGGGTTTTGCAATCGCAACTCTCCTGGCCAAAGAAGGCGCCGATATTGCAATTTGTGCGCGTGGCGATGTGAGCGAGTCAGTAGCTGCTCTTTCAGCACACGGAACCAAGGTTGTTGGTGCAGGCATCGATGCTTCTAATGGTGACGAGTACAAAACTTGGCTGAAGACAGCCAGTGATCAACTTGGTGGCTGCGACATTTTTATTCACAACATGTCTGGTGCTTCAGGTCGTGGCGAAGAACAGTGGACCAAGAACCTCGAACTCGACGTGTTGGGCCTTGTGCGTGCGCAAGAAGTATTAGCGCCCATAATGGAAGCAGGAGGCGGCGGCTCCATTGTTTGTTTGTCAACAATTGCAGCGCAAGAAGAATTTGCTGGTCCGGGAAGTTTTGGAGCAATGAAGGCTGCTATGACTGCATATGCAAACAACTTGGCTCAGTCTCTTGCCGGAAAAAACATTCGCGTCAACATCGTTTCACCGGGTCCCGTCTATTTCGATGGCGGCAACTGGGACACCATTAAACAGAACATGGAAGATTTCTACAATTCCATTGTTGCAAAAATGCCAATTAAGCGTCTCGGTGAACCACAGGAAGTTGCAAACGTCGTAGCTTTCCTTGCATCGCCTGCCGCAAGCTTGGTAACAGGCAGCAACGTAACTGTCGATGGTGGATACACAAAGCGCATCAAGTTCTAAACCATGAAAGCTGGTCTCGTTACAGGTCATCGAACATTTACCATTGTCGATGTACCCGAACCAGTTGTCTCTGAGGGCAAAGCAGTAGTTCATGTCGACAGCTGCGGCATTTGTGGAACAGACCTGCACGGGTTTCTCTCACACGACCCTTACAACCCAGCAATTTGCGGACATGAGTTCTCTGGCACTGTTTCGGCTGTGTCGAAAGAAATTCGTCATATCCGCGAGGGCGACCGTGTTGTGTGTGGCATCGCTCCAGCCTGTGGCAAATGCCCACAGTGCTTAGGTGGTCAAAGTGGTTATTGCATGTACGCCTTTTTGGGAATGATTGGACGAGACCCGTTAGCACCGCCTCATGGTGGCTTTGCACCTCGCATAGCCCTCGATGCAATGCGACTAGTAAAAACCAACGCCGCTCTTTCCGCTTCACAGGCATCTATTGTTGAACCGGCAACGGTTGCATATCACGCGGTCATGCGCACGCTTCCGCGTCCCGACCAAGAAGTTGTGGTGCAGGGTTGTGGCCCCATTGGTTTGCTGACCTTGCAAGCCGCAAACGCTGCAGGAGCCGGCCGAGTTGTAGCAATCGAGCCCAATGCCCTGCGCAGAGAGAAAGCCCTCATGGTTGGGGCGCATGAGGCAATAACGCCAGAGGAAGCGAAAGAACGCTATTCACACAAGGGTGCCGATCTCATTTTTGAATGTGCCGGCATTCCTCCCACAATCCAGTCGGCTGTCGACATGATTCGCAGAGGTGGAGTTGTCAACCTAGTGGGGCTCGCTAGTGGTACTGCCACAATTAACCCCCACACCTGGCTATTGAAAGAAGCAACTGTTATTTCCTCTCTCGGCTATATGCACCATGAATTTTCAGATGTAATGAACCTCATTGCAGATGGTCGCATTCTTGTAGAACCACTACACGACAAAACGGTGTCTCTCGAAGAACTCCCTGCTGCTATTGAAGCACTTGCCGATAATCCATCGAGTGCGGTCAAGATCTTGGTAGATCCAAATTCTTAGGTTCTAACCACTCGAAGTAGTTGCAGTGACGTCGATACCACAGGCTGCGAATATTGGGTTAAACGCTTTTTGCATGTCATTACCATTTGTCTGAGTTTGAGAAACTAATTGGGCTTTTTCGCCCAAACATCTTGCGACATCATTGGTCACCTCGATGCCCAACGACTCTGCAATGGTGAGCCCTAACGAAATATTCTCACTCATTGCAGGTGGATCTGGATTGATGCGATCGTTCACGACGGACAAGAGCGATGTAGACGTAGCAATTATTTCAACAACGCTGTCTGGAGGAGCGATGTTATTTGGCACTTTAGATTCGCAGTTTTTAAGCAAGTATTCTGAAATACGTGCGATGTGTCTTGTTGTCGTAATTGCTGCATATTCGCCAAGAACCTCATCAATGGAACTATTAGTTGCTGCGACAGAAGAATCCCACGACAAGTTAGACATCACCTCAAATAAAGATTGGTTTACCCTAATAAGGTACGCGAAGTCACCATCGAGCGATGTTGGTCCGACGTCTTGAGCAACTGTCAGCGCATCAAGATCATCAAGTATTTGCGACTTCAAAGAGAGACCTGTGTAAGAGCCGAATGATTGCGGCATATTGCCAGCGTTATTATTGGCAGTATCGAGGCGACTAGAACGCTGGCAAAGTGCATTTTTCTGTATTGCTCCTGCGCTACAGCTCACCGTTACTACAACGAACGCAAGCAGCGTGACGGAGTGCAGTGATTTGCGTAACATCATGGTTAGTTTATGTCTCCTATCGTTGCCGTCAGCGCACCAAACATCTAACGTGTGCATATGTCGTCTATCGATTTTGCATCGTTGTTGCTACGACTCGCCCTTGGCGGAATGATAGTCCTCCATGGTTTGAACAAAATGAAAAGCAAACAGAGCCTCACAGGAACCGGCCAGTGGTTCGCCTCAATAGGCATGCATCATCCACAAAAACAAGCACTCCTTGCAGCTTTAACCGAGACGCTCAGTGGGCTCTTCATACTTCTCGGGCTCTTCACTCCTCTTGCATGTGCAGCACTCATTTCCACGATGATTGTCGCAATTGTTGTTTCGCACCGCAAATCAGGTTTTTTCATTTTCAATGAAGGTCAAGGTTGGGAGTATTGCGCCTTTATTAGCGTCACCGCATTGGCTCTAGCGACAACGGGATCGGGTAGATATTCACTTGATCACGCTCTTAATGTTTTCACCGACGAATGGATCTCGTTCGCTCTCTGTGCAGCAATAGCGGTCGCCGGCTCTACCCTGCATCTCGCCCTCTTTTATCGTCCAACATCCAAATAACAAGAAACGACTTCTTTAAGATGCGTCGAATAACAAAACCACTACTAATCGTAGTCTGTGTGCTCATTGGAGCAATGTGGATTTACGCTCTCTTTTTTTCGAGCAAAGAGTCCATCAATAAAATTGGTGATGAATCATGGAAGGCTACTGCCGAGAAAATTTGTGCAGTTTCCGAGAAAGAGCGAATGACGCTTATCGATCTACGCAAAGTTAAAGATTCAGGAGATAATGCTCTCTCCGAACGTGCTCAAATCATAGACAAGGCGACAGACTCACTAGAGCGTGCAGTGAACTCCCTTGCAGCAATATCTATTTCTGATTTAAAAGGACAGGCTCTGGTTCCACTTTGGTTGGCCGATTACCGTACTCATATTGCAGACCGGCGTGAATACGCAGATGACCTTCGCACTGGTGTGAACGAACCGTTCTCAGAAACCGTGACAGAGGGCTTGCCCATTAGCGAAAAAATAGCAACATTTGCTGCCGACAACGCGGCGCCCAGTTGCGCTCCGCCTATTGATCTGTCGGTATAGAAACCCAACCTTCACCACTGCGATACTGCTTAATAACGCGTGCGGGTGCACCAACAGCCACGGAATAATCGGGGATGACACCGCTAACAACTGACTGCGCACCGATCACCACGTGTTCTCCGATATTTGACCCTGGAAGAACGACGGTTCCATGGCCTATCCAACTACCTTTTCCGATACGAACCGCACGCTCGGGTTGGCTCTGCTGCGAAATTGGTCGAGAGATATCTTCGTAACCATGATTTTGGTCGGTGATATACACGTGATGCCCCGTCCACACATCATCTTCAATCAAAATTGAAAAGTGTCCAACAATGCCACTGCCGCGGCCAATTAAGCATCTGTTTCCGATGCTGACGACCGGTGTCACCACGCATTCCTGACCCGGAACCATTCCTGCGGACAGGGCAACGTGCTCACCAATCATTGTGTCGCTTCCGATTGAAATATATTGCTCGTTGAAAATTGTCGTTTGCGGGAAGCAAATAACGCTGCGATCTCCAAATTGTAGGAACTTTTTACCAGAAGCATTTTGCGCTCCGATGGCCCCGTACAGAACAACTCGCTGTCGTAATGACTGCACCACTTGATGCAAAAAGTTATTCATTCGCTGGTTTCTCACGTGTGAAATCTACCCAATGGAACGAGTTACGCTCTTGTCGTGAGTTCTATTGCCGTTACCTGGATTGTTGGTGGTCACCCATATGACGAAATTGCGTTCGGTGACATGCTCAACAGTCTGGAAGGAATTGATTCGAAAGTCCTGAAGTGGCCCGACGCGGCAGCACTCTTCACAACAAAGGCCATCGAAAAAATGCATAGGGAAGGCGGCGTACTAGCTCTTTATGATCTTCCCGGAATTCAGTTCAACCGTGGTAGCGAACCCGACCTTGTTGACCCATCAACAGAAGTGACGGACGCATGGCAGAGACTGACACAATTAGGTATCCCCATTTTGGCCATGCACCACGCCATTGCTTCGTGGCCCACTTGGCCTCTGTTCGCGGAAATACTGAAAGGCCGTTTCCACTACGTGCCCGCCGAACTGCGGGATAAAGAGTACATAGATAGTGGCTGGGCGAACCCAGTTCACCAGGTGTTCGATGTGCTTCTCCCCTCGCACCCTATTTGCGACGGGTTACCAGAATCTTTTGAACTCACCGACGAGACCTACCTCTGCCCTATTTTCGAAAATGAAGTAACTGCACTTATTTCCACCCGTGCATCAAGCCACTCCTCAAATTTTTCTTCTGCATATGCTGCTATCCGACGCGAAGATCAAGGTGATTGGTTTCACCAAGATGAATCGAGACTTGTTGCGTGGACTCACAAATATGAAATGAGCACAGTTGTTTACCTGCAACCAGGTGACGGACCTCTTGCTTTCAACAACAACCATTACCGCAAACTCATCAGCAACACCTTGTGTTGGCTCGGCAAGGAAAGACTAAATGACAATGAAAAATGAAAAAACTCAGAAGTTGACCGCCCGCTACGACATCATTCAAGTGAGTTACAAATACGCGATGGGTATAGATCACCGCGAATGGGATCTTTATGAAACCTGTTTCACCGATGAGTGTGAATTCGACTTCTCTTCCTTCTCTGGGAAACCACCCACCACCCTTACGGCAAAACAATGGCGTACCAATGTCGAGTCATTAAATGGCAACTTCGATGCCACTGCACACCAAATGACTAACCACGTCATCAGCAAACTGAAGAAATCAAGTGCTACCTGCATCACCGAACTCAGAGCACAGCACTGGTTCTCACACGAAACGATGTCCAATCTGGGGCACACAAGCGAAGTAAACTGGTGCGAGCTTGGCGGCCACTACACCAACGATCTGGTACGCGAAGGCAAAACATGGAAAATTGCACGTTGCGCACTCAATGTGAGGTGGCGATTGGGTAATGAAGCAATATTTGAAATGGCCCGAGGAAGAAATACTGCTCAGTAACACCATAAACTTGTGAGATGGAACTTTCTCAAGCCTTGTACACCACCCGAGCAATGCGTCGAGTGAAGCCAGATCCAATACCCGACACAGTTCTCGCCAAACTCCTCGACGCTGCGGTACGTGCGCCATCTGGTGGCAATACACAAAGTTGGCGGTTTCTCCTCGTCTCAGACCCTGCCAAACGCATCGCTCTACAAAAGATGTACCGCGAAGGTCTGACCGACTTGAATGCAACCAAGTACAAAGCTGTCATGGATCTCATCAAAGACGGTGACCCAACTGATCCAGAAGTTATTCAGGCCAAAAAGACGAATGCATCTGCGGAATGGCTAGCCGACAACTTGCACATCGTTCCCACCTTGCTTTTTGCCTGGGGAAAGCCAAACGGCGAAAGTTCTATCTACCCCGCCTTATGGAGCCTCCAATTAGCTGCAACCGCAGAAGGAATTGGGACCTCTTTGACCACCTTGCTTTTCAAGAACCACACGCAGCAGGTACTTGAACTACTTGGTGCCCCTGAGCCCGGTGTGTGGGTTCCCATGGCCATGATTACTCTCGGCTACCCCAATGGCAAGTGGGGTGTTGCACAACGTCAACAGCCACATGAAGTCACGTTCCAAGACACGTGGGGAAATCCTGTTCCTTGGAGAGTTGAAAAGCCACTCTGGCAGTAGCGTTCAATCGCCAGTTATTGAGGAAAGCCATGACAACACCTACACGCAAACCTGTCACAGTTCCCATGCTTCAAGTAATGAAGTCTGCCGGGGAAAAAATCGTAATGGTCACAGCCTACGACTCAACGTTCGCAAGAATTATTGATGACGCGGGCGTTGATGCCATTCTCGTCGGCGACTCAGTTGCCACGGTCATGCAGGGGCACCACAACACCATTCCTGTGACATTGAGTGAAATGGCGTACCATACGGCGCTTGTGCGTCGTGCCCAGCCAAAAGCATTGGTTGTTGGTGATCTGCCCTTTGGCAGTTACCAGGTGAGTGCCGGCCAAGGCATTGAGAGCTCTGTGGTTCTGATGAAGGCTGGTGCTCAATGCGTCAAACTCGAAGGTGGAACGACCGTTGCTACGACTATTGAAGCAATTACACGAGCCGATATTCCGGTGATGGGCCATATTGGACTCACGCCACAGAGTGTTCATCGCATGGGCGGGCACAAAGTACAGGGTCGCGTCGATGGCGTAGAGCCAGGCGGTCGACAAAGGCTTCTTGACGATGCACATGCAGTTGAACAGGCCGGAGCCTTTGCGGTTGTTCTTGAAGGCATACCTACAGAATTGGCCCAAGAGATCACATCAAAAATCTCCATACCAACTATTGGTATCGGCGCTGGATCTTTCTGCGATGGGCAAGTTTTGGTGATGCACGATATTCTCGGACTCTCCGAGCGCGAACTTACATTCACTAAGAAATACGTCGACATGAGATCGTTAGCTACGAATGCTTTCCAAGAGTTTGCTCAAGACGTACGCAATGGTTCATGGCCCGATGACAAACATTCTTTCCACTAAACAATGCACATTTTACGGAGCATTGAAGAGCTGCGTTTACTACGCGCACAGACCTTAGCTAGTTCAAAAACTATTGGCTTCGTGCCCACAATGGGCGCTTTGCACTTGGGTCACGCTGAATTGTTAAAAGTTTCAACCGAGAAATCAGATGTAACAATTGCATCAATCTTTATCAACCCGAAGCAATTTAACTCAGCGTCAGATTTAGCAAAGTATCCACGCACCGTTGAAGAAGACCTAGACACCTGCAGAACATTCAATGTTGACTACGTCTATTTACCTGAGATATCAGACATCTATCCTGAAGGATTCGACACCTTCATCACACCCGGATCACTCGGTTCGCTATTCGAAGGCGCATCGCGTCCCGGACACTTCGCCGGAATGGCAACAGTTGTTGTGAAGCTGTTCAACCTTGTGCAACCTAACATTGCCTTTTTCGGCAAAAAGGATTATCAGCAACTCGCAATTATAAGGCGTTTCGTAGCAGACCTTAATTTCCCAATTCACATTCACGGCATGGAGACTGTTCGAGAAGCCGACGGACTAGCGCTCTCAAGCCGCAATGCTCAACTTACTGATGGCGAGAGAAATGAAGCGCCCAAGTTTTTTGAAATCCTCCAGATGTTTAACCGCTCTTTTTCCAGCACTAACAGTCTCAGTGAAGCCATCTCAGATGCAACAGCACAATTCAATAATATGGTGAACTTTCAACTCGATTACTTCGATGTTGCAGAACAAGACACGCTGCAGCCATCTCGAGATACAAGCAAGCGCTTAGTTGCACTAGGTGCGATATTGGGTTCACAGGTGCGACTCATCGACAATCAAGAGCTGCAGTGACATGAAGTCGAACGCTCCCAAATTCACTGCAATAGAACATACGAATACATACAGAGACTCATGCGCTCGATTTTCTAGTGTTATTGGCGAACTGTCAGCGAAGGAAACGCTCGTCCAAATTCAGAGCTGTCCAGACTGGAATATCCACGACCTTTTGAGCCATGTCACCGGGCTCTGCGTCGCAATATCGCAAGGTGATGCACCACCTGCCGATACGCAGAATTGGGTCGATCAGCAGGTCATCTCGAGAAGAGGTCTTTCTTCAACAGAGATCACTGCACAGTGGCAGGGATCTTTGAATGATTTCTCAGCAATTGCTACCTCTGACATGCGGTTAGCCATGCCACTGACATACGACTTGTTGGTACATGAATTTGACCTACATCATGCGTTGCAAAACCCGCCTGTCTTAACCGATAACGATGCACTGCTCCTCGCAATGAATGTTGCAGCACTCATCCTCCATGGCGATATCTCAAAGGCTGAAGTCGGTTCGCTCTTGCTCGTTGCCAATGACTACGAGTGGCAATGTGGCTTGGGTGACGTAATTGCCACTCTCGATCTCAGTGCAGCAACGAATCCTATTTTTGAATTGGTACGTCTCACCGGAAGTAGACGGTCTCAGAGCCAACTATTTGCTTATCCATGGCAAGGTGACTTCGAACGCATACTTCCGCTGTTGTCGCATATGGAACTACCGCTTCACGACATCGTTGAATAGTTAGCGCCGCACATCGCTGTCGGTTTGTTGTACCCGCAATCGCACTGTATGCACACCGTCACCAGAGAGAACTCCCCCACGGGCCAAAAGCCGGCCACCTTGCCAATTGGAAAGACCAAGTTCGGGTCTGTTCAAGGCATATTGACCGTCTACCCAACGTGTGAATCCGTTGCCCACAAATGGTGCATTACATTCGCGCCAGATGAGGTCATGATCTCTTTGATCCTGAGAAAGACACGAAACAATAAATTGCGGGCTGTGGGCGTTGAAAGATACTACGCAATCATGCAAGCTCGACTCGAATGAAAGCGCCAACTCTGGCTGATCTTCCCATTCATATTCCAGCGCATAATCAATGTTGTTGCTCCACTCAATGTTGACATTGACCGGAATATCGCAACTATCAAGAAATTTCTTTGAAGTGTGAGATACATGAACAATGGCATGGGTATTGCGATGCGTTGCCGCGTGAGAGATACCCTTCATCACAGCTTGAATATTGTGCACAGAAGCATCGCTGGTCATCGCAACAACATTCAGTGTGTTGCACACTTTGCGATCTAAAGAGTTCATAACGAAAGATGCGATGTCATCAGCGTCTGCCGATTGACCAATAATCATCCAGGCACCACCTGTTCCGTGCAAACTCACCGCCGTGCCAGATTGGCGAGCAACTGCACCTAACTGGGCAACTGCATTGCCGGAACCGCGGGCAATTGCAAGTGACAGCCCAGAATGAGAAAATAGGGCCCAGCCAGCACCATGGGTTGGACTGTCGATGAGCACTACAGATTTCTCTGGCAACCCCGATGCAATGAGGGCCGGAACCAGCATGTGTTTTGAGATGGCACGTGCGGTGCCTAATGCATCGCTGCCGATACGAAATACCACAGTATTGCCAGTACGCAAAACACCCGTTGCATCGGCAAATACATTGGGTCGACCTTCGAATACGAAACCAACTACGCCAAGTGGCGCACGCACCACTTCAACATTCCATCCATCGTGTTCGATGTTGCTCAAGACGAGATCTCGGGCGAGGTCCAATTGTGACCACATCAACAAACCCTCAACCATGTCGTTTCGCATTTTTTCGTCAATTCGCAACCGCGTCACCGACCGACCTTTTACTAAAGCCGATTCAACGTCTACATCGTTGGCAACTTGCACATAATGAAAGAGATTATTGTCGGCCAGCAATTCGGCGAATTTTTCATAGAAGCGAGAGATTTGCTCATCACCCACATGCGCCAGTGCCGTGAAGGCTTCGGCTGCTTCGGTAACAGCAGCATCTGCAATCTTCAAATCGGTCGCGGTCATTCGTAAAAGTTCTCTCATCTCCTGCAGTGCAATCAGGGAATCGCCCGGTTGGAATGCATCGGCCAGTTCCTGAGAAACGCGCACCCACTGATTTCCACACAGAATGCGCTGGCCAGCCTCAAGTGCGTCCACTTTTTCCACGCCAGATACATCGGAGTTCATATAGAAGCAGATTACGACATAGTGTGGCAAACATGCAGAATTCCAGCAATATCTATTTTCGCCAGTTGCTTTCGGGTAGAGACTTTGCCGTCGGCAACAAAGCCGCAGAGCAAATGGTCAACTTTGTCTATTTGCTCGGTGACAAAGACACTGGGGAATGTGTTGTCATTGACCCCGCGTATGCCGTAGACGACATCATCGCCACGGCTCATAACGACGGCATGAAGGTTTCAGGTGTTCTTGCCACCCATTATCACGCCGACCATATTGGCGGGTCCATCATGGGTTTGCGTATCGAAGGTATCGCAAAGATCCTTGAGAGCACCTCTCTCCCCATACATGTGAATGCTCTTGAGTCGGAATTCGTGATGAAGACAACGGGAGTAACACGGTCAGATCTTGTTGAGCACAAAGGCGGAGACACTCTTGCGGTTGGGAACATGGAAATCACTTTCATCCATACCCCAGGCCACACACCGGGCAGCCAGTGCTTTCTCGCCAATGGGTGTCTTGTTTCTGGCGACACACTCTTTCTCGACGGTTGTGGCCGCACCGACCTACCAGGCAGCAACCCTGAAGACATGTACGACAGTTTGCAACGGTTAGCACAACTGCCCGACCAAACTGTCGTTTACCCTGGTCACCAGTACTCAGCTCCATCCAGCTCGCCATTGGAAAATGTGCGGCAAGCAAACTACGTGTACCGCACCAGAAATAAAGAGGCCTGGATGCAATGGTTCGGTGGCGTAGAGAACTAGAAAAAAGCTGCGAGCGCTGTGCTTGTAGCTGTCGTTAAGAGCAAGACGTACGTCAAACGTTGAAATGCTTCCTGAGTAACAGCACTTCTCGCTCTTCGTCCTAGCAATGTTCCTAGGTACATCGAAGGAATTGAAAGTAGTGCGAATTGAAATGCAGCAACACTGCCTTTGCCAGCAGCCATCAAAACGGCGAACGACGCACACCCTGAAATAGTGAACACGTAGGCCAATGTGGCTCTGAAACGCGACGGGTCGAGGCGCTTCGACTGTAGAAGAAATATGAGCGGTGGACCGTTAGTGGAAACAGAAGTTGCTAAGACACCCGATATTGCTCCCAGCACTACGTCAACTTTTGTGTTCTCTTTTTTTATTGAGAATTTAAACATCATTAATACAACTAAAACAATTGTGACCGCACTAATACACACCCGCATCTGCATGGCACTAAAAACGGACAGAAGAAGAACACCCAATGGCATACCGAGAAGCGCCGAAAATGAAATTCGTCTAGCTATTGAACGTTCGACCAACTGATGGTCTTTTGTGACATGCACAACATTGGAGAAAAGCCCGCAAATAGTTGCAATGACAACTGCTTCGCGAATATCCACAACAACTGACAGGAGAGGCATAGCCAGTAACGAAAAACCGAAGCCGGATATTGACTGCAGAATTGCTGCGACACAGATAATGACGATTACTGCAAACAGGTCATTCATCACAGAAAAACTCTAGTAGAAAGGTCTATTCTCATAGCCCCGCCGAGCTAGGAAATGTGAAACACTATTGAAATGAAGCCTGCAGTTTTAGCTATCAATGGCAATCGTATGATGCAACGCATCACAGCTCTTGCCGACATCGGCAGCACAGGCGACGGCGGCTGTTGTCGCATTGCACTGACCACCGAAGACCGCGATGGACGAGATCTTGTGGTGTCTTGGATGAAAGAACTCAATCTCGAGGTAACAACTGACGCAATTGGCAATGTTTTAGGAACGTGGAATGTCGGAACAGGCAAACCCGTCCTCACTGGTTCACATATTGATACCGTTCGCACCGGTGGTGTATACGACGGCAACTACGGCGTCATTGCAGGCTTAGAAGTAATTCAGACGTGTCAGGAGTCTGGGCTCACCCCGTCGCGGCCACTTTCTGTCGCATTTTTTACAGATGAAGAAGGCGCACGGTTTTCCCCCGACATGCTCGGTTCTCTTGTTTATGCAGGCGGTCTCAATCTTGAAGAGGCGCTCGATATTGTCGGAATTGACGGACAACGCGTTGGCGACGAGTTACTCAATATTGGCTACGCAGGAAGTGCTCCTTGCCCAGGTGAAGCACCACATGCGTTTGTAGAAATTCATATAGAACAGGGTCCGGTGTTAGAGGCAGAAGGGTTCACTCTCGGAGCCGTCACCGGCGTTCAAGGTATTTCCTGGCAGGAAGTAACTATTCAAGGACAAAGCAATCACGCTGGTACAACACCAATGAACTTGCGTCACGACCCCGCCTATGTTGCAGCCATGCTCACTGTGTATTTGCGAGAAATTGCGGAACGGTTCGGAGGCGACCAAGTGTGCACAGTGGGAAAGATTGACTTACACCCCAATCTCGTCAACGTTATTCCCTCTCGTGCAACTCTGACGCTCGATATGCGAAATACCGACGAAGACACCCTTGTCGATGCAGAACGCTTGCTCGATACCTTTTGTTTCCAATTAGAGCAAGATGAAGGTGTCTCTATATCGAAAAGGACCTTGTCGCGTTTTGAACCTGTGCAATTCGATGAGCGAGTCATAGAAATTGTGGAGCGTCACTGTTTGTCTACGGGTAAACGGGTGCGCAGACTCCCATCAGGTGCTGGTCACGACGCACAAATGCTGGCCCGAGTGTGTCCGTCGGCAATGATTTTCGTGCCTAGTCAGAAGGGTATTTCGCATAACCCCGCAGAACATACCGATGAAGAAGATCTTGTCACTGGGGCAAACGTTTTATTGCATGTGATGCTGGAATTAGCCGATACTGTTTTCTCATGAGCAGAATTATTACGGTCGGAGCTGCACAGCTTGGACCCATACAAAAAGAAGACACCCGGGCCTCGGTCGTTGATCGCCTCATTGCACTCTTGCGCCAAGCAAGCACGCATGGTTGCGATCTTGTGGTCTTCCCCGAATTAGCTCTCACCACTTTTTTCCCTCGATGGTTTGTTGACGACATCACCGAGGCCGACCATTGGTACGAGACATCAATGCCGTCACCAGAAACACAACCACTCTTCGATGAAGCACGCCGACTCTCTATTGGTTTTTCCCTTGGTTATGCAGAATTGACTCCCGATGGTCACCGATTCAATACGCAAATATTGGTGGAGAAAGACGGATCCGTTGTAGCGAAATATCACAAGGTACACATACCAGGTCACGAACACAACGAACCTGACCGACCCTTTCAACATGCCGAGCGGTACTACTTTGAACCTGGGCCAGAAGGCTTTGGTGTATGGAAAGCTTTTGGTGCACGAATGGGAATGATGATCTGCAACGACCGACGTTGGCCAGAGTCATACAGAGTCATGGGTCTCAAGGGTGTTGAAATGATTCTGTGTGGTTACAACACGCCCATCCATTACGTACCCGACCCAAGCCAAGATATTTTGCAAGGATTCCACAACGCACTCGTCATGCAATCCGGTGCGTACCAAAACGGTACATGGGTTGTTGGTGTTGCCAAAAGCGGTACCGAAGAGGGCGTCGACTCCCTTGGACAAACCTGCATTGTTGCTCCTTCGGGTCAAATTGTGGCGCAGGCCTACACCACCGACGATGAGTTGGTGATGGCCCGCTGTGACCTCGATTGGTGCAGCAAATACAAAGAGACCCTCTTCAATTTCGACAAATACCGTCGCCCCGACGTTTATGGGTCAATAACCGCCCAAAAAGGTGTCATTTTCGAGGATTAACGCTCCTGAAACGAAATGAACTACCGCTTTCTCTCATCCTTTGACAAAATGTAAAGATCAAGGGGCAAGCATGACATCTTCACCATCCACTCACTCAGAGGCCAACTACTGGAACTCCTCTTCCCGTGTGCCCCTCACCGTTAATGGCGTTCAGGTAACAATCAGTTCCCGCCACCCGCATCTGTTATCGGCACTACGTGAAGAATTGAATGTCACCTCAGCAAAAGATGGCTGCTCCCCTTCTGGGCAATGCGGATGTTGCACCGTGCTCATTGACGGCAAGGCAATAGTAAGTTGCCAACAATCTGTAGAGAAAGTGCGCGATGCAAATATCGTCACCCTTGAAGGCATCGACGATGCTGAGAGAAAAATGTATTCCGATGCATTTACAGCATGCGGTGGATTGCAGTGCGGTTTTTGTATTCCCGGCATTGTGGTGCGGGCTAAAGCACAGGTAGATAAAAAAGGTGCTGGCCTCAAACGAGAAGATATGGCTCGTCATCTGGGTGCGCACCTCTGTCGATGCACCGGATACGTCAAGGTGCTCGATGCAATTGAAAGCGTTGCCAAAGGCGCTGTTCCCGCCCCTTTGATATCTGGTGGCGTTGGCAGTAACGCGCCAAAGTATGAGGGAGAATCGCTCGCTCTCGGAGACCGCGGCTATGTGGACGACATTCGCGTTCCCGGGTTGCTGCATGCAGCGTTGCATCTCACTGCTCATGCCCGCGCAAAAGTTTTAAATATCAACAACGAACGAGCGCTTGCATCTTCTGGGGTTCGTGCAGTGTTTACCGCAAGTGACATTCCCGGCGAAACATACGTTGGCATTATTTATAAAGACTGGCCCGTCATGATTCCCGTGGGCGGGCTCACTTCCTATGCCGGTGATGTATTAGCAATTGTTGTTGCTGACACACGCGAAGAGGCTCGCATAGCAGCAGAACTTCTTGATGTGGAATATGACGTGATGCAACCCATCACAGATCCGGCTGTTGCTATTGCATCAAATGAAATTGCGGTATGGAAAACCGATAACAACATCTTGAGCACGAGCACTTACCACCGCGGCGACACCGAGCAATCGCTCAAAAATGCGCCATACGTTGTACGTGAGACCTTCATTACTCAACGTATAGAACACGCATTTCTCGAACCCGAAAGCACGCTTGCCGTTCCCAGCCTCGCTGGTGAGAATCGCAAGCTACACGTGTACTCCGGTGGTCAAGGCGTCTGGGACGACAGAAACGACATCGCTCGTGTCTTGAATATCGCTCATGAAAACGTCACCGTAGAACTGGTATCTAACGGTGGGGCGTTTGGTGGCAAAGAAGATATGAGTAACCAAGCTCACGCTGCTTTGGCTGCATGGCTGCTCAACGTACCCGTGAAATGCACTCTGAGTCGCGAAGAAAGTTTTCGCATGCACGCCAAGCGTCACCCCATCAACATGGACTACGAGGCAGGCTGCGACGAGAATGGGAAACTTATCGCTCTTCGCGTACGTGCATTGGGTGACAGCGGTGCCTATGCCAGCGTTGGCATGAAGGTACTTGAACGCATGGCAGGCCATGCCAGTGGCCCCTACTTCGTTCCCAATATTGATGTTGAGGCAGTAGCTGCGCGCACAAACAACCCTGTTTGTGGAGCCTTTCGCGGCTTCGGAGCGAATCAAGCGCAATTTGCCATGGAAGGAATTCTCGATCGATTAGCCGTAAAAATAGGCATCTCTGGTTGGGAAATTCGCAAAAGAAACGTCATCAAGCCCGGAATGGTGTGGGGTCCTGGTCAAATCATGGACGATGGGTGCCTCGGTGCAGAACTGTGTCTCGATGAAGTGCGCGATGCGTACGAGGCAGCAATTCACGACGGCAAGGCTGTCGGACTTGGCTTGGGTTTGAAGAATTCTGGACTCGGCAATGGTTTCAAAGAAATAACGAAAGCTGTTCTTCGTTTTTGTTCAGACGGCACCGTTGAGGTGCGTCACGGTTGGACAGAAATGGGTCAAGGCATTCATACCGTTGCGCTACAAGTTGCAGTTGAAGAACTCGGTATCGATCCGCTACGCATCAAGGTAATTGTCGACACCACGCGAGAACTCGGCCAGGGACAAACCACGGGTTCGCGCGGCACTCTGATGGGCGCCGGCGCTGTGAAAGCTGCCTGTGAAGCCGCACGAGTTGCCAATTGCGCTGTAGATGTTGACCACCTTGGCGAGTACCGGGTTGACTGGACAACGAAGTTGGGCGAACCCGGAGTGGAGAACCCTATTATTCACTCCACTTTTGGATACGCCGCACAAGTGGTTGTAATGGATCGCACCACGGGGGCAATTGAGCGTGTCATTGCTGCTCACGACGTAGGCCGTGCAGTGAACCCCATGCTGTGCGAAGGACAAATTGAAGGCAGCGTGCACATGGGTCTTGGCTATGCGCTGTCCGAGCAATTCCCCAGCGACCCTGAGACTGCGTTTCCAACAAACACAACATTACGTTCGCTTGGCATTTTGCGTCCGAAAGATGTTCCCCCCATAGAAGTGACATTGGTTGAATCACCGCAACCCAATTCACCTTATGGAATTAAAGGTGTCGGAGAAATTGGTCTCGTACCAACCGCTGGTGCCGTGGCAGAAGCAATGCGCAATGTTGACGGAATATGGCGCAACGAATTGCCGATGCGGCCAAAGGCTCGTGACGATGACTAGTGCGAACACCACACCAGGACTTGTGTGTGCTCACCATCACCTGTACAGCTCTCTAGCTCGCGGTATGCCTGCACCAAAAATTGCGCCCCACAATTTCCTTTCTGTATTGGAAAATATCTGGTGGAAATTAGACGCTGCTCTCGATCACGACATGATCTATTGGTCGGCTGCTTTAGGCGCAGCGGAAGCCCTGTTATCGGGAACCACTGCGATCATCGACCATCATGAATCTCCAAACTGCATTGAGGGGTCGTTAGACGTCATCCATGCTGCTTGTACCGACATTGGTATTCGCGTTATTCCGTGTTACGGGGTAACCGACAGATGGAATGATGACGGGAGGTTGCAAGAGGTTAAGGCATCCTCCCCCATAACACGTGGCGCACGCCTAGGTTTTGCCGAGACAGAGCGTTATCTCGCAACTGGGAAGCCTGCAATGGTGGGTGTACATGCAGCCTTCACCTGCACCGATGAAACTCTTGAAACAGCTTCTCAACTTTCTGAAAAGTTTCAAACCGGTGTGCATATTCACGTCGCAGAAGGGCCAGACGACCGTGGTGCTGAAAGTCGTTTGCAAAAATACCCCAAAGACAATTGGCTCATCGTTCATGGAGTGCATTTACAAGAACCGATTGCGGGAACAATTGTTCATAACCCACGCTCCAACATGAACAATGCAGTTGGTTACGCACGCCCAGCACAATGGACAAACCGTATTGCGCTCGGTTCAGACGGTATCGACAGCAACATGATGGCCGAATTCCAACTTGCGTTTGTTGCAGGTCGTGCCAACGACATCTCTTTCTCACCCGACCTTGCTTGGGGCTGGCTTTTCAATGGCTCGCAACTAGTGCCAGAAACCCAAAATGATGTTGTCACGTGGAATTACCCCCACATGGATAGCTCCTGGCACGTTGCCTACACCACTTCGTTGCACGTCACAGATGTCAGTAT